>Ga0307509_10004695_pt1 | contig 19505 bp, 12 predicted proteins | sample 10_EM_MG_FD_202245 | JGI IMG/M metagenome (GOLD analysis project Ga0307509, IMG submission 202245) | Populus trichocarpa ectomycorrhiza microbial communities from riparian zone in the Pacific Northwest, United States - 10_EM | ecosystem: Host-associated > Plants > Roots > Unclassified | place...
CGCGGAAGGACAGGTACTGTGGCGGTGTCTTGGCGGCAATGGAGGTACTGGTACAAGGATTTGGGTATACTTTGAACTGAAAGGGTTGTACTGGTACTTTCGTTGCCACCAAGACACCGCCACAGTACCTGTCCTTCCGCGAAAACTTTGCGAACGGGAGTGTACCGTACTCGAGTAATGAGAAACACCCACTGAGGATGAATTCTACTCCCTCACTGGCCCGGATTTAACATATTCCTGGTCCGGGCTTAGCGAGTTCCTGCCGTTTTCGTGGTTTGTAGATCAGAAGCCCTGCGCCTGCCATGTCTCAAGCTTCGAACCCCATGCAAAACATTTTTTGAACCAATCGATTCCGATTTCCTCGTTTCACTGCATATGCAGGCTTAAGCCTGAATGACTCTTTGTCCAGTTGTCTTTGTCCCGGGCAAAAAAGTGTCTCTTGAAAGAGGGGGCAGGAGAGCTCTCATTGGTTCTTACCTTAATTGGCACTGTGAACTGATGTATTTGTGTAATGGAATTTTCGAATAGGATTAGCTCTGATATTATCCCTGCGCTATCCATGCACAATCCCTGCATTACCACTGTTCTCGTCCAATTGTTCTCGGGCTACCGGTACTTGCCGGAGAGAGTGCCTCCTTGCATCCCTCGCAGGCATGTCTCAGCCCCTACCAGTGTTTTCACATATCCCAGTACTCATTGCTCTGCCTTAAAGAGAGGTCCTCCCACCCTCCCTCACCCCGCTAGCAGACTTGTCGAGTCTTCCACATTTCTTCCTCCTTGATAGACTATCCGGTATAGTCAGCACATTTTATTGCCATCAGGAGCCCTCCTTGCGGGAAGGAGACTCTCACATACGGTATGACCCACTGGCTTGGCACTAACACACTTTCTCTGGAAAGCCCAGCCGCGAACGAGTGGGAATAGGAAGATCGCATTCGATGCTGCCAACGAGCCTCTATCCCTCGCTCACCTACGACCTTCTCTAAATTCACTTGTCTTAGGCGATCAAACTCTTCCAAACCGCTACTCAATTTATCAGTTACCGTCTCCTCCGGCGTCGTGAGATTCTCGAGTCGCGAGAGTGGCGGCGTCGCTTACCCTCTTGGCAGCCTTTTTTCGTCTGCGCCTCTCTTGACATATCAACAGTAAAAATTCATTCCAGGCCCCATGGTACTGTAGATCTCTATTTGCTTTCATTGTTTGTCTTAAGATCACTCTCTCTATTTCAGGCAAGTCTTGTATCGGGTACATGCACGCCTCCGTATATTTGCTTTTATCCCTATTTTTATGCATCCACTCTCGCGACTCGAGAATCTCGCGACGCTGGAGGAGACGGCAATAGATACACGTCGGGGTCATCGGAAATTAGAAACTACCCGGGCTGAATCAGGACCAAAGAAATCCGGCAATCGCAATGTCTGGAAAGAGAGACAGTGCTATGGGACATCTTGAAGCAAACTTGTTCTGGTATGTGGTGGGCAAGGTACTCTCACGGCCTGTGTTCTCGGACTAGATTCCTTTAGAAATAGACATGGTTCCCTCTAACCATAGGTTTTGTTTTCGCTCTTTGTCACACTGGTTTATCAAGAGCTAATCCTATTGCTACACCCCAAGTTTTCGTGAGTTGTTGCTAAGTTATCCGAGCAGGGATCCCCCCTTTTCCGGTTTTCGGTGACCCCGGCGCGTACGGTATCCCACAGCAAAGCGAGCCCACGGCATAACGAGAATATCAATACAAACAGTCCCTCCCCTATAAAAGTTTCATGGACGTTCTCACTTCGTCGTGGGTTCGCTTCGCCCTGGGTCACTGTATCTGGATACTTTACGAATTGGCGATGAGAACTTCGCCGCCAGGACCCTCACAGCGAAATCGGAGCTATTGTCACATCAAAAAAAAACTGAACGCGCCAAGGTAGCAACGGGGAAAACTTTTACCATCCTAACAGCCAGTGCTTATTGCAAGTCGCTCATCTAATTCGAATACTTACCCGGGGGTGTTCAGTTAGTTTTTTTATATGCAACAATATCATGGACGATCCTCGCCCTCGCCCCAACTCTCCACGTCCCCAGTTTCGCTTTACGTTTGCTTGCTATGGGATACTGGTACAGTCTTAACTTTACCCGCAGCGAAACTGGCGAGTGATGGACGGGGTGCCGTATTTGGTCGGCGAAAAAGCGAATTGTCAAGGTTAGGGTTACAAAAGATGACTCGTGATTGATCCCTGTTTGTCACCAGCCTTGTTTCGTTGTGGGTGGTGCGGTGGAGACTGTACAGTACCTCCGCGATGCAGCGGTTTGGGCCCAATGGGGTGTTTTTCTCCATGTTTGTACCTAAAACAATGCCAATCGGATTAACAAAAAAACAAAACCCCAGTTTTCCTACCCCGGAACTCGCTTCCCTTCACCTCCCCTCTTCAATTTTGTTAAAGGCCACATAGGCTAGCATGGGTGTCGAATACCAGAGACATCTGCTAGGCTGTTGAAATTCTGCTTCGGTGATAGGGCGGGGAAACAACGACAGGCTCGGTTACGCAAAAGAAAAAAGAAAAAAAAGGGAAAAAAGAAAAGAAAAAACACACGGCGCCTTGCGACCTACAAGGCGGCTACAACGTCCGACCGTAAATCCCGGTATTCGACTACCTGCGGCTCATCTCATCTCATACCGGATTTGGTTTGTACTGCGCCCGCCAACCGAGGAGAATTGAAGCCCATTCGAAGTTGAAGTGAAGCGACAGCAATCAGGCTTATGAAACTTGACTTTTTGGAGCGGATTTTTAGTATTTTATTCGCTATCTCCTCCGCCCCTGGCCCCCCACATGCTATTTTCTGCAGGCTTGTCTGGCCCTCATGTAAGTGTGCAGGCCTTTTCCCATCCTTCACGACCCTTCACAAAATACGGCTCACGACTGGACAATGTCTACAAGGGCTGTCGCGATTACGCTCTCGACGGAATTGAGGGACTCGATCCTCAGGGAGCATAAAGGCTTATCGGTTTCAGCACAAATTCTCTTTTGCGCTGAAGAGAGTGTGCCACACCCCCCCTTAAAAACGGTAGCAACAAAATCTTTCCTTCCACAACACAATCATATCACTTACCCATATTTGATTGACATCCATACTAAGCTCGATAGGCTTCCCCGGAAACCCTCATGGCTCAGTGAGTGCCCTACAAACAGCCCCCTAGATATTGTTACACTAAGGAGGATGATCGCGGAATTTCGGCGGTGTCGGGTTGCTTGGTGATACATATTCTATTAATTGGATGTTGTCACCTTCAATCTTGATGGGATGCGGCGAAACTGGGGCAAGAATCGAGCTCTCAGTCTACTTTCTTGCCCCGGTCGTACCTTACATTCTGGGAAGATGGCATGCGCTGCCGAGGGGGTCAAATAGCGTGAACACTTGTACCTCGCAACCAAGTACCCCAGCTTAATACCAGCAATAATAATTAGGGCAACCTCAACAACGAAAAATAAAATACACTTATCCTTACTCCTGGAGTGGAAGCATGCTGCTGCGAGGGTACGAAATTGAATGCACCACCGAGGCCCGGCACCTATCGAAGGAAATACATTCACTGATTTTCAGCGATGGTACTTGGTTGCAAGGTACAAGTATTCACGTTATTTTGACATCCCGCAGTACCAGACCTCGGGGCACTTGGTTTGAGTCACATGCAAGGTGTTTCACTAATCAGCTGCCTTCAATAGTGTTTATTGCTTTAGATATATCGCCAATCTAGGCACACAACCACCAAACAACATTACAATCCGGAGGTAAGCCAATTCAACCCGCTTATCCCGCAGTACATCTAGAAAGTGCCATCCTTAATTTAAGAACCACAGACCCATTCTTCTCAATAGCACCAGAGATCAGGGGACAGTCCCGGCCAACAGCTTCGAAACGCTGTACCCGCCACCTCCGGAGGTTGGAGATCTACCACTCTATCCAGACGGCGATGGTTACTACTCTGTCAACGGTCCAAAACTTCATACGAATCAGAGCAAATACCCTACAACCCCTCCTTTGGATAGCCAGATTTCGAATCCTGCTACCGAAAGCCCTGAGATTTGGTCTTACCCTTGGCTCCCAATAAATATGATCAACCAGTTGAACATTCCTCCCCATACCTCTCGCCCTCACACTCCGAGTCCTGCATCTTCCCCTCAATCTCAGCCGAGTCCCCAAACCTCCCCCCAGGGGAAATATATTTGCAATGAACCCGGTTGCACTTGGCCATCCCCATTTTCGGTGAAGCAGGCCTTGGACCGTCACCGTGAGGCGAAGCATCTCCAAAAACGCTTCGATTGCCCAATCCCGGGATGCAAGAGCGTTGGGGATAAGGGAATCAAAAGGAAGGACAACCTTTATGCTCATATCCGGAATCAGCATGGGGTTGAGCCGCCTCCCCAATCCTGCCCGAGCTATACCTGAGCGCCGATACCATGATATTGTGCACGCTTCATTTCTTTTGGCTTACTGGTTTGATCATGGTTCCGATTTCATTAAGTTGGTTGCTTGGTTGGGCCTCTCTAGGATGGGTTGGTTAAAGAATTAATTTTTCTCGTTTTTGGCTCTTGCTAGCCCATTATTTCCCATGTCTTCCTAAACTCTTTCCATCTCATTTTCTCCTCTCCCGCCTACATCGGCACCTATACTCCGCTGAGTTGGACACTTTAGTTTTTTATTCCCAGCACTCCCTTAAGTTCCGCCCACTCGTAGCCAGTCCTTCTCTCCGATAATTTTTTTTTCCCCCATAGATATCCTACAGGTCTTGTTCATTCCTTTGTAGATCATTCGTTCACTTGACTTTTTTTTCTTCCCGACTCCATTTTTGTTTCCACTCTAGTCTTTGTTGGTATCTATTTGTTTATGAGCAAATACCGCTATGGTATGCACTTTTTCGTCACGTGTCCTCACTTCTGTAATCCTCCGTATGCGCGCTTCACGGCATCTGCGCTCCCGCCACGCTTCGAATAGGACAACGTTTTTGCTACTGTGGTTGTCATACTATCAAATGCCGGCTTCGGCAATCTACGGTAAGTTTAAGCGAAGAGCGGGTAAGAGCCTCGATCGATGTCAGGATGCGGGATGATGACCGCGAAACTTGAGGCGCTACCCTAAAAAGCACTGGTGGTCCCTGTTATGCACAGCGGCTGCCAGTCGGATACCGTACCGTTTTCACCTCGCTAAATTAGATCCATCGGGGGATCTCAAAAAGAAATCACTGTCTAAACCACAGTTGGCTTAGTAGATGAACGGGCTAATTAAATTACGAAGGCTGGCACTAGTTGGATGGGATCCGATGGGCTCGGCTTATTAAATAAACTATTCCGTGTCGGGAAAACACTATTCCTTCCTGAGATGTTTTGTCTCGGATTGTGGAGGCAGGGAGCATGACCGCTATGGTGGATCTACTCGTACGGGAGCGTGTGAGTGCGGTACACTTATCGTAACTTACTGTATTTGACGAATCAGAGACACTGACCACGCTGAGAGGTCAGAAAAGTAGAGTACAGTAAGGCGTAAGTCGGGATTTTTCACAAAGTAACCCTTCCCGGTTAGTTATCTCCTTCAAATGGAGGACGAAGTATCCGCCCTCGGGGTAAATATTCTTGTCAACCATACCCTAAAGGCTGCTCTCTACTCAAAAGGGCTCGTGTATTTCGCCACAACTGTATGTACAAGTTCAAGTATGATATTATGATCCGTTTTTTGTCAGGGTGGGGTTTGGTTTTCGGGGTGCTATGCACTTCGGGAAGATTTTTGTGGAATATTGTCGATCGGGGTTTTTCTCAGCTCTTTGGGGCATTCAGAATCACGGGATTGGAGGTTATGAGGCACCGACCCGGACCCCCCGGACCCCTCCCGGGACCATAGGGCTCTCAGCAGAGGTTGGATCTGATAGCATTGTCATCCCGCCTTGACCGTCTCCACTATCTTCATTGGCATTCTTAATGCCCGCCAACTACAGATGGCCCAGTCCAGCAGCCGCGGTAGGGCAATCCTCGGGTCGTATCATGAGCGTGGATTTTAGTAACGAAATTTCGACACCGTCGGTTGGGGGCAATAACCCTTTTAGTTTATCTTCCGGAAACAGTCTTTTTCCCGAAGTAGTAAGGGGGACACATGAGCCTCCGAGAGGAAAACTTTGTCCCCACGAGCAACTCATATATAACACATCCGAGTGACCAAATATCAACAGAATTTGTGTGGTTAGAGGTTTCGCTATTGGAGTCCAATCCTAGAACATCGGGAGCGCTGTACACAGGAGTTGACACCTGAGTGTGGAAGGCTGTAGTAAATAGCTCGAGCCAGGATCCGCTTTGACACTCCGAAATCGCCCAGCTTAACCCACACTGGAGACATGGAAACTACAAAAATGTTCTATGCATTAGTCAGTAATTCAGCCATGCGATATAATTAAGCGAGGTGTTCGGCGGTAAGGACAATACCGCAGGCTTTAGTTCCCGATGAGCCATCCCCTGCTTGTTGGTGCCTCACTTTGAGACCTTCGAGTATCTGCTTGGAAATATTTTGAACGGTTTCTTGTGGTAGCGGGATACTAATTTGCTTGGTAAGGTCGCCTTTTTTTTTTTTTCTTTTCTTTTTTTGAAAGCTCGAAGAGAAATAAAGTTTTGTTAAAAAAGAAAAGGGTCGCCTTTTTCGAGATATTCCATTGCAATATACCAATACTGTACGGTACAGAGTCTCCAGGTTCTCGAACAATCCTAGGAACTCCACAAATAACGATGGATGCCAAAAGAACTGACCGTCGCAAGATCCAATTATCCGAGCTGTCACAGGTGCTAGTGAATTTAGCTCACCTTGGTTATAAAAAGTCTGATATCGTAGTCCCCCGATTATTGCTTGTGGGTATGCCAAGGAAACCATGACCCCTCCCGCCACTGGAGCCACAAAGCCTCGTGATGATTAGGAGGGGTCAAAACCAGCCACGGCCACAGCCACCACAGATTCTTGCTTGTCCAAGTCACTGGGCTAAAGGAGGCCTTAGTCAGCTAGAACCAGTTATCAATCCTCCACCCAAAGAAAGGCCAATCTGGGCTCTTTCCATAATGGCACTCACCAAATTCTGACCGGTTAAACTACCGAGGTACTGGCACAGCGTCTAAGTTTTGTATGTTCCACAAGCGAGGTCTGCTGCTCCAACACCCTGTGGAACATATAAAACCTACGAGCTGTACCTCCGTAGAACTCTTCCCGAGCTGCTACAGTCCCCAATGGGGGGCGAGCAGAGTTATTCGCCGAGCAAACAAAACCGCGTCCACCAAAATAGGGTGACAGAAGATATTACTGATCTCGATTCGCTAAAGGGCAGTTTCGATCGTTCCTTGGCTGAGGATAGAATTGCGGTTTCTTTTGGAAGGGTTTTTTTTACTGTACTTATCTAAAAGATATAACTCCCGTGAAGGGTTGCTTTGTGAAAAGATTTCTGATAAGTCACACTTGGTCTTGATCTCCTTGCGGGAAAACGAGCTCTGCCGGATTGTACGATCTTGGGGACAAAATTCCCGGACCCCCCCATTTTACACCAAAAATTGGCATTTTAGCCCCATGAAGCGACAACCTTATCGCTTTGCAAAAAAAAAAAGTTAAATTCCCTAGAGCCTTCAGCGCAAGCGAGTTGTTATCATTTTTATGTAGCGAGCTCTCTTAGTACTCATTGCACGGTACTGGGAATAGGGATGGTGAGCTCATAGTGCTCTGAATGGACGAGGTTCCTAGATAAAAAGTACGTTTCAACAAAATTGAATATTGTCCCTAAGAGCTTAACTTAGCCCTCATAGCAGAACGGGAAAATCCTGATAATTTCTACCCAGAGTGTTTTGAAAATTTCCTATCATATAGGTTGATCTAGAGTTTGCCTCTAGAGGTATGGCATACCGTAGGAATATAGCACAGGTGGCTTACTAGTAAAACATTCTTAGAAATTGGTGAGGTTGCCGAGTTGTATGTTCGATCGCTAAATACTGGTACTGAAACGATGACTTCGACCCCGGAGAGTAGTCGTGCAGATTTGAAAATATTTACCGATCGGAGATGAACTGGAAAGGGGTGAAGGAAAAGAAAGCGGGCACGGGAGGAAAACCACAAACCAAGAAGTTGGCAAATCACCGCTCACACCTCAGGTAGTGTAAAGAGTCTGGTCGATAAAAAGGAAGAGAAAAACAAGATAAAAGTCACCGGTGATCGATGAAACCCTCTAAAGAGTGGAGTCGTCTATCTATGTCCATGTATCAGTAAGGTCCCTTGTCGCCATTGCTCCATAGGCAGCTTAAAAGCCTACCTCCCGCCTCCTATTAGTCATCCTCCCATCCCAGCAACGAGTACCGTCTCTCCTTCCTCTATGTACCGTAGTCGACCTCGTGGCTCCCTAATCTGAAGTACTCGAGTACAAGAAATATTAGCTAAAACGATATTGGCCATTTTCCCGCCTCACAGTACCCAGATCCGGCATAAAGTCTTCGCACAGTGTTTGAGAGATTGTATGGTGCCATAAGCTTTAGAGTATCGTTAGCGCATGAAATTGGAATTTTTTTCCTCTCTCTTTTTTTTAATTTTTTTTTTAAAAAAAGAGTCTTAGCACATATTAATACCAGGGTGGCTTACTAGTAAAAATCCTTTAAAAACTGGTGAGGTCACAAAGTGGCATGTGCGATCGCTTTATGCTGGACCCTTGTCCAGTACGAGTGCTGGTATCATACTCAGATGGGCGTGAATGTTCTGCTCTCGGTCCTGCGCTCTTTTTTTTTTTTTCCTCCGATTCCGTCACGAGCTGGGGATGAGGCGCCGGTCTTCTCACCACTTGCACGTATTGCCCAAGAAAACCGCCGTCTACCGAATTTTGGTGAGATTGATCTCACTTCCTCACCAGAAACCAGGAGACGGCTTTTTTCTTGGCCAATACGGGCAAGCAGTTTCCCCCTCATACTAACTAGAGAATTTCGGACATCTTAGAATGGGTTCAATAATCTCAGCTGGGTCACACAACGTTGTCTTCTGATTGTTGGTATCGTCAGTGGACAAAATTAGCCGCTGACACGCGATCGATGGCAACCGAACCCTCCTTATCATCCAGCTTGTTCAACACTGCAAAAGGAATTTCTCTAGATCAAATATTAATTTCTATTAAGTATTCTACTGTATATCTACCTTCTCAATTTATTTCTTTGGTTTTTCATGATAGTTGGATAGGGTGAGGGAACGTTGTTATCGTAGCTGGGGTGTTTCCTGTTCGTTGATGCGCGGGTAATTTTGTTCACGGACAATGACAAGGAAACCAGATGACATCCCCACCCACATGTCGGTTAGCCGCCAATAAACGTAATTAGGACCAGGACTAGTCAACATCAGTCTTGGTCACAGCAATCGCTGGTTCTGGTTAGCCCTAATCCCTGTTGTAAAATAGTTTGATTGAAGAGAAAAAGTTGTTCATCCACCTTCTCCCGTGAGAGAGATGGATTCAGAGTCACACCGGACACTGTGTCCTATACCATACGGGCCATCTCCCTAGCACGAGGCATTAGTGACACCCCCACATCTCAATATCCATATCCAAGAGGCATCTCATGCGGTCAACCACTAGTAATTGGATTATGAGAAGCCGCGTTTTCCAACAATCCCTACATGCGAAACAGGGTCTAAGTTAGCTAGAGCTCTACCAAGGAAAACGGCTAATCTGGCCATGGTTGCATTCCCCAAATTTTAACTAGTTTAACTTGAACTCCTCTCAGCCTATTACAGTCTCCAATGAAGGCAGGATAAATACCGGTCGGTCACAAACAACTGAATTCAGCAAGCAAAAGACCGATTTCTTCAAAATACCGGTAGGGTAAGAAAAAAATATTACTGATCTCTATTCGTTAGCAGCTGGTTTTGATTGCTCTGGTTGAAGATACCATTAGTTTCATGCTTCTCAGCCTTAGATACCGGTACTCAGTATCCTCAGAGGGCCAGAATGAACTGTTGCTATCGGATCTTTCCTGGGAAAGGCGTCGTTTCGTGGGGCTGGTGAGCGAATTTTATAGGATCAGAAAAACCGGGTGGGAAAACAAGAGAAAGATGAAAAGAAAAACGGCACTCAAAGATCAATCGTTCTTGATAGTTCTGGCCTTCGTTCTCTCCACCGGTGTGGGTCTCTCATGAGCCACTTTGTACTGTACGATAAACCTACGGCTAAACGGCGGCGTCTTCTATCCACAAGAGATAAACACGACATTACGCGATTTCCCCGTCCACCACCCGTACCGTAGTCCACTTAGCTATCTGACATTACTCAATCCCTAGCTGATTTGGGTAGAGAGTATTGTGGATGGTGGGCGCAAGGTTTTCACGAACCATGGTCAGATCAGAGTTTAGCCACTTATCTACAGGTAAACTAGCTCCTAGTAAGGGTTACCGTGTGGAAAATCTTTAGCCACACTTTAACTTGACCTCCTGGCGGGAAAGAGAGCTCTGCCGGATTGTAGTGGACCATACCGGTACTATACTCGAGTACTACTGGGGGGGGGGGGCGCCACACAAAACCCACCCCACCACAAATAAAATCCAGGATGTCGGATAGCCTTAACCGTACCCGTGGCAAAAACCAGGCTGGCGACGGACATGGTTATTGGATGGGCAGTGGGGGAGTAAATTGTTAGGGTTAGGGTTGCAAATCAGTGGTATAATAATTGATCCCTTTTCGTCACTCACGAGGTTTGTTGGGCCTGTTTTGGTTGCGGTCGCGCCGTTCCATTCTCTCATAAAAATGACTGTTTCCCTTCGCTTCCAAAAAAGGGTGAACGGAATGGCTGGTTGGCAGCGACAGTTTGACCGTTGATTCAAACATGTTTCCCCAGAAGAAGTCGGTTCCAAATCGGGAACAACCGTTTCTACTGGCCAACCGTTTCACAAGGAGCGGTCATGAACGGAAGCATCGCAACCAAACACGACCTTCATGGGTAGGTACGGTGGAGATTGTAGCTCCTTGAAAACGTCTCTAGAAGTAAGTGTAGGAGAATAGCACCATATTGGATTTTTAAGGAAAAGACGGAGGCAGACAAAAAATTTTTATTTTCACTTGGGATAAAGTCGTCACATAGGCTTGACCAATAAACTTTTGATACACCTACCCTAGCTGATGTCGAGTTGTCTGCAATCCTCCCAACTCCAGTTCCATGGAATAGAAATACAAATTCTACAACCGGAATCTGAACATATAACTTAATTCATGCAATTCTAAATTATCTTCGAAATCCAAACCCTTGCAAAGTGTCTGCCCCGCCCTTCCTGATGGGGTTTCCGTTGAAAATGATGCTGCTCGCCATACTCTCCTGATAGTTCCTTTGTTGTTTACCGTAGAAACTTGAATAATTGAACCGTGTGCTATGAAGTCCGAAATTCCCTTCTCTGGGATGGGGGCAAAAAACACAGCAAAAACACAGCCCCCTCCCCCCTGCTGAGAAAGAAAAAAAACAAAAATTTCTTGACCTTACTTAGAGAGGAAAGTCCAACGACATAGCACACGGTTCAATTATTCGAGTTTTTACGGTAGTTAGCTTCCGGGAGTGCGCTTGTTTGTCGTCGGAAATGCGCTGAGGAGTCAGGCATATGGATACGGCTTCGGGCGTGTGTTTGGAATCGGGAAAGCATTTCCTATGTAGGAATGTCGCGATCGGACAGGAAACAGATAGGCTGTAAGGACGGCCGGAAAGGAAGGGAAAAAGAGCAGAGGTTGTGAACAGTAGTGTTTGTTTTCCTTTTGTTAGTCGGGTGAGCTCACGGGGGAAGGAGAGACTCACATGGAGTAGTGTGGTGCCTCATGGATGGATATGAGGTCTCTGTGGATGATATATACTCCTGTGATCGCTTTTAGTTTGAGGGATAGAGAGCGTCGTGGAGTTGAGCGAGAGCCTGTGGTTGTTGGTTGTTAGTGAAAAGATTTTCCCCGCACTTGAGTGTGCGATCGTTTTCGTTGCGAGTTGCTTGGCATTCGTTTCGTTTCACCGCCCGTCACTCGTACTTGTTCAATCGTATCGCCGCCGTTGAAGTTTATCATTTTCTATTGCTTCAGTTTTCTCTATATCCTCTATTTCGAGCGCTTGTATGTTTACTTTCGAGTCTGTGTTCGGCTACTCGAAATTGGTGTCCCAACCGAGATTTCGGTGTTCTCCGGCATTTGAATTCCTACCGGGACCATGGTGCTGGTTAGGATCCCAGCCAGGATTAGGAGTTCCCCCCTGCACTTGCATCGTCCTGCATTAGGCTCTCGCTGAATGTTCGGATCCTGCGTCGAATTCATGGTAGGGCCATTTTGGTTTCTGCCGCCTTCCCAACTACGGGTATTAGGTTTGGCCGTCTGAATTTTCCCAGAGGTGTTATCGGAACCTGCTCCGCAAGGCAGGGTATCTTCCCCGGGGGGGCAATTCTTGGTACAATTTCATCGAGAATGGAGGTGGGGGCTTTCCATATTTTCTTTAGCGTGTTTCTGGTTGGCTAGTGACAATTGCGTTGGTGGTCTGGAGATGGGAGATAGCTAATGCAGGGTCCACGGAGGCACAGCGTGTAAGTTTTGTAGGTTCCACAAACGAAGACTGCCACCCTCACCCCCTGTGTAACCTACAAAGCTTACACACTGTACCTCCATAGGACCTAGTAGTGGGTTCTCGTTAGCAACAAGTTTTGTATTCAAGTTGAGTTTGGTATTTGGGGTGCTAGTTTGAAAATATTTTGGTGAAAAATCCCCGACACTTTTTCCTCCCTTTATCCCAAGATCCGCGGAATGAAGGGCATGGAAATTGTAAGGCATCGGTTTGGATTTCTGGTATCCGGCCTGGACTAAGGAGCTCCCGGAAGATACTGAATTGGGCGGTGTGGCTACAGAAGCATCAATTGTGGTTTTTTGGGCAGTATGATTACCAACCCATAACGATCTTGCATTTGCCTCTAAGGCCGCACCTCCTGAGATGTGCCTCGTAGGATTCCGGGTAATCGGGTTACCTTCTCTTCTCTTCTTTGGTCTATCACTCGTAGCTGGTGTATTTTCGCGCTTTCTTCTAATGTTGCTCTGGTCCCGATTTTGTATCGTTTCATCATGATCATCTCGGCTATTATTATCCTCAGCGGTGAACCCCCCCAACAATCGATGGCTCAGCGCGCCCATTGCAATAAGGTGGTTCTCATGTTGTATTATGAGCGTAGACTTTAATACCGAAATCCCGGCATTCCCTATTAGGAATGCTTGCTCTTTATATCTATCCTCAGGGAGGCGCCATTTGTCGAAGTAGTAATGGGATACTTGTGCTTCCGAGGGGAATAACCACGTCCCTACAAGTAACTCGTATATCACACATCTGAGTGACCAAATATCAACTGAATTCGTGTAGTACGAGGTTTCAATATTGGAATCCAGCCCTAAAACATCGGGAGTGCTATACACCCCAGTTGACGCCTGAGTGTGGAAGGTTGTGGTAGCTTGAGCCAGGATCAGCTTCGACACCCCGGGGCCCCCCAGCGTGGCCCGCTTTGGTGGCGTGGAAACTACAAAAATTTCTATGCATTTGTCAGTGCTCTGCGATGCGACATAGTTAAGGGTGGTGTTTAGCAGTGAAAACCATACCCATGCTTTAGGTCCCGATGATCTATCTCCTGTCGATGCATCACTTTGAAACCCTGAAAATCTTAGCCTCTTCAATGAGAGTGTAGTGTAACTCAGACCTGCTGCGAGATGGTAGAATCCGACTCTAGGCGCTACGTATAAGGCTAGGGTTGGCGATTGGCAGGGTAGCAGAATAAAATTGAAACCAGAGTTCTTTTTTAATTCCTTTCCTTTTTAAAGGAGCTGATTTGCATATTCAGGTTAGGGGAGGGTGTGGGAAGTGACAGCAAATTCTGAATGCTATACAGATTCCCTATTTTAGTATTATAATATAGCGCTGTTCTGTTACATGCTCGCCAACCTAAGGGTGCCTAACGATCTTTGCCTGTATGTCTATGATATGAACTCTGAATATCGCCTTGAGCACGAACCTACACTTATATTTCGGTTGTGGCTATTCCACATGAAGGGGCTGCATTGTTATATATTAGTGATTGATCCCTGTATCTCTCGTCTCTTTTGAGGATGTATGATATCTGCTTAGATAATGCATTCAATTTTGATAGTGAAATATTTAACCTCAGGAAAAAGGATCCCAATTTATTTGCTAGTGGAAGGAACCTTTGTTCTCACAGCTACACTATCCGAAGCACCCTGCTGGGGAAGTGGCTAAGAAATCAGGAACTAATTAGGCCCCATCGAATGAGAAAGAACCTAGGAGTTCATTTCCCCTCATTACGAGTCATTCTTGAGAAATCCATCATGTAGGATAGGTGAATTAAGAAATTCAGTCCTATTGGAACTTGGAGACTGAAGATCTTAGTATCCCTGAATAAGGGTGTAGCGCAGCCCAGGCCTGCTTCTACGAGGCGGTGGAATTCAACTCTACACTATCCCCTCTCTGATAGGGGAGATCTCGGTGATTTGCTGGGTAGGGGAAGAGGCAGAGGGGAAAAAGACGGGGGAGGAAAAAACTTACTTTCCCTCAAATCCTTTCTTGTGATATTACTCCTACAAGTAATGTATACATTTTCCTCGATAGATTTGATCAACATATATCTGCCAATGAGTTGTTGTCACACTATCATAATGAGATACCCAAACGATACTATAGCTGGGGGGCAGGACCTGTGGGATTCACAGGGATCCATGGGGCAGCCTTCCTGGGGATGGTGGAGATAGCTGCAGCACAATTAGATATGAAGGAATGGGACGCCAATGCACCAGATTATTCGGGGAATACGGTTCTCACTTGGGCAGCAAGAAGAGGGCAAGAGGAGGTAGTACATATGGTTTTGGAGCGAGGGAACGTCAATCCCGACCAGGTGGACACTGAATATGGCCTGACGCCACTCTCGTGGGGGGCTCGCAACGGACATTCGGGGGTAGTCAAGATGCTTTTGGAACGAGGGAATGTCAATCCCGACCATGCAGACACCTTTCATGGCAAGACGCCGCTCTCGTGGGCGGCTGTCAGCGGGCATTCGGAAGTAGTAAAGATGCTTTTGGAGCGAGGGGACGTCAAACCCGACAAAGCAGACACCAAATATGGCCGGACGCCACTCTCGTGGGCGGCTGGGTACGGGGATTCGAAAGTAGTAAAGATGCTTTTGGAGCGAGGGGACGTCAATCCCGACCAGGCAGACACTGAATATGGCCGGACGCCCCTCTGGAGAGCGGCTGAGTACGGGCATTCGGGGGTTGTCAATGTTGAAATTTTCTGTATATTTCCTAGTATATTTCATGACACTACCGTGTATTTCTTTACTTAGTTTGTGTTTTGGTTACGCCTGTCCACTGCTTACATTACTACAGCTAAGACTTATATTATGGTGTTTTATTGTTTATTTCAGGGTTATATTTAGGATTTAACATTTGCTTTCCTATCAGGTGTTTAGGATTTTACGGTTGTTTATGCATCTCTTATGCACCACTCTTGGTCATGATATTTCTAATAATCTCCTCACACCTTCATGGATTCAGGCACATTATTTGGGATTTACTTGGCAGGTTTTCAGGGTTAAACATGTTCGCCCTTATGTTTCTTACATTGTTTTCCCTATATTTCTATCACTTATATGGGCGCGCACTTTTGTATAAATATGGTTGCTACCGCCCACCTCGCTTAGATGAATAAGAACCAGAACTCCTACCAATCTGCTCTCATACTACACATTCCTCCTCGCTTAGCGTGCCACGCAACCCCCCTTGCACTTGCGTAGTATTATCCACATAGAATAGATTGTGCCTTTGGCATTCACATTTTGAACAGTCAAGATGCTTGTGGAGCGGGGGGACGTCAATCCCAACCAGACGATCGACACTTATGGCCAAACACCACTCTTGTGGGCGGCTAGGAAAGGGCGTTCGGAAGTAGTAAAGATGCTTTTGGAGCGGGGGGACGTCAATCCCGACCAGGTAGACACTGAATATGGCCTCACGCCGCTCTTGTGCGCAGCTTTGAACGGGTATTCGGAAGTAGTAAAGATACTTTTGGAGCGAGGGGACATCAATCCTGACCAGGCAGACAGCAAATATGGCAGGACACCACTCTCGTGGGCGGCTGAGAACGGGCATTCGGAAGTAGTAAAGATGCTTTTGGAGCGAGGGGGCGTCAATCCCGACCGGGCAGACACCGAAAATGGCCGCACGCCACTCTCGTGTGCGGCTTTTAATGGGCATTCGGAAGTAGTAGAGATGCTTTTGGCACGAGGGGATGTCAATCCCAACCAGGCAGACACCATATATGACCTGACGCCACTATCGTGGGCCACTTTCAGCGGGCATTCGGAAGTAGTAAAGATGCTTTTGGTATGAGGGGACGTCAATCCCGACCCGGTAGACACCCAATATGGCTAGACGCTACTCTCGTGGACGGCTGACCGGGTATTCAGGGGTTAGTAAAAAATACTTCTGGAATGGAGCGAATTGCACACTACCACGCAAGATAACAAGAACGAAAAACCCCACTATTGCTTGTTCTCTCCGATATGCATTATGGAGCTCGGACCGTCCCATCACAGCCGGGCAACGGCGATTATGCCATAACTCACCGTGCCCTAACATCTCTCCCGCCTTCCGCTGGGAATCCGAAAGGGTCTGTAGTGGAGATGCAATTCAGATCTCATGACCCTAATACCGACATAAGTTAGTAGGCTCTGATGACCAACCTGCTCTCCCGCCAGCACCACGCGGCGGGCCGCGCAGGTCATCGGGCCCTGGTGCTTCCGTTCCTGAGTCTGCAGTTACCCACCGTTCAATGTAATCTCATAGGTGGACCCAACCTCTTTCCATTCTGCCCCTCAAGCTCTTCCGCCGCGCCGCCAGCTGGACGCTAAGATCCATCCCCGCAATACTTAACCAATCTTCCTATTTTCAGTCGACAGGCGTTTTACCATCCCCGTTACCCCTCCTTTCCCCTCCCCCCCCCCTCTTGCTTCCTAGTTACCAGAAATGTTTTTATTCCGTAGAGGCTTCCTGGGTGGGGCGTTGGTGTATGTAAGATTCCGATATAAATATGCCTTAATGATGGGTTTTCTGGTTTCTACTGGCAATTTGTTGTTTATCGACTTTGGTATTTTTTTCGCTTCTTTACTTCTTCCCTTTATTGGAGTACCAGTTAGACTTTGTTATATTGATTTACTCTTGTTTTTCATTCTTCTCATAATTTTAAGTTTCTATTTGTCTTGCGTTTTGTGGGCAGTGCGTATGTCAATGTACAGTTAGGCCAATTACGTGTTTTTAATCACCGGCGCTCCCCCGAACACAATACCTACGCCCCTGCACGTGCAACATGCGAGAAGAATGTCGGAGGATTCACCGGAGTCAGGAACAGGGTGAAGCATGCAATGTGAGGGGTCTAAGGCACACCAGAGCACTGAAGCGAAGAGGTATGAGGGGTTAGGAAATGGCGTGAGAAAGAGAAAATGGAGTGATTATGTTCAAGTGAGTCCCAGAAAAGTTGACATTGATTTATGCATTTAAAGAGGAAGCTTAAAGGAGACCGCTCTATATTCGCGAGTATCATAGTCGGTTTATTTAGTGGGTGTAATTGCTCTCAGTGTGTCCAAACCCTCATCACCGGCCGCCCTTACAAATTATCATGCTCCGGTACTGGCACTGCCATAAGCCACATACGGAGGTAGGAAACCGTTGAACGACAACCCTAACCCTCCCTTACTCGGTATCCTTTCAATAGGATGCCAGCAAATACTGTATGCATAATAGCTATTGTTGAATTGCCTATAGGGCATGCGGTTAGGCGGTGAGGCTGATATGCATGTTAGCGGATATGGGGTTCGGAAGATACGGCTATAGGGCATGTGGCATTGTGGTTTCTTATGGTTAGGCACTTTGCCGTAGGTTGTTTCTACATCCTATGCCGCTAGGCACAGGATATGGCTTCCATGGTTTTGGTTGATGTTCCTTGTGATAGGGAATGAGGTGTTGGGTATTTGGTTTCATTGTTTGCCGCATACACTATGGCACTAGGCATACTGGAGTTGGCGCACAGGTAGGGAACAGTCTTTAGGAGCACGGTGGATAAAGGGATATCGGGATAGTTCTAGATTGCTTGTGTTAACTGCGTGTGTTTCTTTAGCGAGATCGTTGAGTTCCGGGAGTGTTTTGTCGTTAGTTAGGTGGAGAGATATATCTCTTAGCCTGTCCTTAACTAGAGAGATAGCGGCCATACAGCCTAACCAACTCAATAACAACCAATCCCCAAGTTCTAACTACAGTTGTTCACGAGTCCACTAGTATGGTCTCCTGTGGCAAGTCCCCCGATTACGGCGGTCTATAAGGACCCAAACCGCCACCGAACTCAGACATTGATTTTAGGTTTTCGGATAAGCGAAACCCACAACAAAAAAAAACCAAGAAGGAAAGTTTTACGAATTGTGTAGGGCGAACAGGGTGAGATCTCTAGTCACTTGGGTTCAAAGAAGAAATGGCTGCAATTAGGGAAGGAGGAATAGGGGGAAAGGGAAGGAAAGTGAGGCACTATATAGAAAAACAAATATAAGGGATATTGTTTGGGAGAACGGAATCTCACTGTTCGATTCATATTCTCTGAGTCTTTTCTTTCTTGTTCTAGTTGTCCATCATTCATTTTCATATTTGTGATTTTTCTCTTACACCACCTACCTAGAGGTTCTTTGCTTTTTCCTTTTCTGCCTTGTCGGGTCACATATTCTTTCTCTTTGGTTTGAATTTTGTTCTCCGTGATATCATTTGTGTTCATTACGGGGCAGGGCGGGCAGGTTTTCTACTCTGCCGCTAAGCCATTACACAGGCCCATGGGTAGTATTTCGTTGGTTCGCTGATCCTAAAATCTAAACTAAATGTCTAAGCATAGTGGGGGTTGGGGTCCTTATAAACAGCTGTGTACGTACCCATTTCTCCTTGCTTAGCCACTTCTTCTTTGAAACATAGTGACCGTTTCATAGACTAGAGATCTCACTCTCTTCACCTTAGACAATTTGTAATACTTTCTTTTTTGCTTTCTTTTTTTTGCTGTGGGTTTCGTTTATCCGAAAACATACAATCAATGTCTGAGTGCAGTAGCGGTTTGGGTCCTTATAGACCGCCGTAAGCACCCAAACGAATCCGGTGTTATGAGGTTCAGGAGTAGTATCTTACACATAACTACTGGATACTTCCTTAATTACATTATCGCCTCACCTGAACCTTTGCTCTTAATTATTACCCCCTCTTAGTTATTCACTTGAGGCATTTTATTTCATACATGTAGAACACAGTGTATCTCGCCGTCATCAATTCTGTAACAGGTTTACTCCTGTCTAACGAAAAGGTACAATAGAGGGCTAGCGGTTGACCGGCAAGCGCTAGGTCTAAGGGAGGCTTCAGAGAACTCGAAGGTAATGAGGGATAATAGTTAAAGGGC
>Ga0307509_10004696_pt1 | contig 19503 bp, 25 predicted proteins | sample 10_EM_MG_FD_202245 | JGI IMG/M metagenome (GOLD analysis project Ga0307509, IMG submission 202245) | Populus trichocarpa ectomycorrhiza microbial communities from riparian zone in the Pacific Northwest, United States - 10_EM | ecosystem: Host-associated > Plants > Roots > Unclassified | place...
AGCCTATCTGACTCAGAGACAGTGGCGGAGCTGAAATCAAATAAACCAAATATAAATCAACTAAACATAGGAGATCCTGCACTGCCCGCTTCTGTGTACCGTTACCGGAACATGTACACATGTTACACCTTCCCCTCACCCAGACGCCCTTACCATTGTAGCCACCTTTCCCGACATCGCTGCTCGCGTTCTCTGCGAATCGAACTGCCTCCTTCCCTTGGGTTTCTCTGCCACGGTCTACCCTCGAGGCTCTATCTCACTCACAGTCTCCGACAAGGCTACCCCAGCAGCCTCGTACGCCCCCTACTTTGACTCCCTTACCCGGGCCCTCAACCAGTCCTTCCCAGTAGGAGAAAACCCCTGGTGCACTCTGGTGCTAGCTCCCACAGCCGTACAGCTCGCCATTCATGGCCTCCCGCTACGCTTCCTCCCCCACGATGCAGAGGAACTCTTCCCATATCTCAGGCAAGCAATACTCAACGACAAAGCGACCCCGATTCTCTCAGCCAGGTACCTTAACCCTAGCCGAGATTCCGGGGAGACCAAGCAGGCCACTTCGGTGGTTGTCACTGTCGACCCCCAGCACGTTTCCACCCTCACAATGGGCATTGTCATCCTGTCGCAGAAACGTAAGGTTGAACTTGCCTTCTCCTCCTCCCGAACCTCCCAGTGTAAGAATTGCTGGAAATACGGACACGCCCATCAACGATGCCCCGCCACCCACCCCACGTGCCCCATTTGTGCGCTTCACCATACTCGCGCTGCTCACAGATGTCAGAATCCCACCTGACCCAGGAGCGGGAACAATGCGCCAGTCCCATCCTGTTGTCCGACCTCGTCCCCCCATTCCTGCAATTGCGGTAACGACCACACTGCCACATTCAGAGAATGTCCGGCTCGACCTCCCCCGCCTGGCTCCCCCAGAGCCAACTCTCCAGCCCCCGCCCTGACGGGTCAAGACCCCATGGATCTGGCAGTCGATGGCGGCCCGACATCCACTACTCCCCCACACGGGAGGGTCCCGATGAGGTGGACCTAACCACCCCCAGACAGCCTCCCTCAGGCGGGCCTTCCACGCGCCCTGGCACTACTCAGGGTTTCGGTGGTCCTCTCCCCCTGGAGGAACGAAGCCCTACTCCTGCCCCTCTCCGTCGTCGGGTTCGTCCCGGTAATGAATAATCAGACTATGCCCCCTCCCCTGGGTCAAGGGCCGGCCCCTGCCCCTACTTTTCTTTCCTTCGTTCAACATAACTGCCTTGGGAGCTGGAATGTTTTGCTTTCCTTATTTGAGTTGTTCATAGAAGCGGCTACCTACCCCTCGATAGTCCGCCTGCAGGACCCGCCCGTCAACATGGCTCACCTTCCTTCCTTTAATGGTTTCAAGTCCTTCTTTCCCCAGGGTAGGAAGCCACATGTGGCTGCCTACGTTCATATATCTTTTCTTTCAAGTTACACAGTGCTCCCCAGGTTTAAGGGGGTAGACAATGTCCTCGCCCTCGACGTCTCCTCCAACGAACCTCTTTTTGGCACAAACTTCCACTCCTTGGGATTATTAACGCCTAACCCACCAATACTGTTGACCACAGGATCCACTCCGTCCCACCAGAAGTTCTTTTCCCAGACCTGGGGTTCCCCCTTCTTCTAGTGGTGGACCCTAACATCCACAACCCCCTCTCGGACCCCCTGAGGCATTTCTCATCAAGGGAAATCTCGTCCTCAACCTCCTGTTTCGAAAAAGCGGCGGAGTCCGGTTTCGCTCTCCTCAATCCCCCGGGTGAGTACACAAGGTTCCCTCTAGTGGGGACAGCCCGCCCCTCGGGAATAGACCTCGCCTTCGCAAACCCCCTCCTCCTCCCCCTGGTGAAAAGCTGGGAAGCCTCCCTCCCCTCAACTGGGTCAGACCACGTGCCAATCACGATCACCCTAGCCACACCCTCTTTGAACCAGAAACCTCCACGCCCAAAGTGGGAGGACACAGACTGGGAAACCCTTGAGCAGATCATCAAGGATTTCAAAGTCCCCGCCGCACCGTCGTGCGCCACCCCCCAGAAGCTAGACGAATGGATGTCGGAGTCGCTGAATCGGTTGGTAGCCCTCCTTAAAGAACACACCCCGGTGTCCAGACCGTCCCACCACTCAAAACCCTGGTGGACCCCCCACCTGACCAACCTCCGTCGCGAATACCATAAGGCGGCTAGATCGGCCCGGAAACGAGACACCCCATGCATGCGGGAAGTTGCCGGCACCTCCAAGCTGGGGTATTTCAAGGCAATCAAGGCCGCCAAAAACAAACACTGGTCCTCCTTTCTGCTGACCGCCACCCCCCAGAGCCTCTGGACGGCCAAAAGGGTCGCCTATGCTCGGGCCCAGCTGCGCTTCCCTTCCCTTCCAGGGGCCGAGACCCCAGAACAGATGAACAAGGTCCTTCTCGACCACTTCTTCCCCCCTAAGGAACCCTTTTCCCCGCTGCCTAGGCTTAGGCCGCATAGATCGGTACCCCCCCTAACGACAGAAGAGATAGCAACGGCTCTCTCCAAGTGCTCCCCGACCTCGGCCCCAGGCCCGGACGGGATACCCTACTCCACCTGGAAGCAGGTCAACAAAATCAGCCCGTCAATCCTCCTCGGAATACTTTCCCCGCTTGTCCTCCTAGGTTATCATCCCGCTTCGATGAAAGGCTCGAACGGAGTGGTGCTCGACAAGCCGGGCAAGCCATCCTACGAATTGCGCTCCTCCTTCAGGATCATAGTCCTGATCCGCACATTCTCGAAAACATCCGCGAAAGGATCATAGCAGCCCGCCTACTGACGGCAGCCCGGCTTAAGGGATTGCTGCACGCTAACCAATGCGGTTCGCTTCCTGGGCTCAGAACCTACGAGGCTTGCCTGACCCTCACAAACGACGTCAAAACCCTGCAGAGGCCCCGCCTCAAGGTCTCCCCTCTGTTCCTGGACATGAGGGCAGGGTTCGACAACGTCGACAAGAACACTTTGGCCCCCATCCTGAGGGAAGGCGGGATCCCCCCCTACTTGGTCTCCTGGGTTTCATCGTTTCTAGGTGAACGGAGCTGCACTCTTGTCTTTCAGGGGGCCCCAGGGACCCCGGCACCCGTCAACGTCGGAGCCCCTGAGGGTTCCCCGATCTCCCCGCTCCTCTTCCTCCTTTACGTGGCTCCGCTGCATTTCAGTGTCCCTGGGGGCCTGATGATCTCGTATGTGGACGATTTCACCCTCGCAGTAGTATCCCTCTCCTACCGTGGCAACATCCGCCGACTCCAGGAACTCTTCGAGAGGTTCGAGAAAACGGCGTCCCGCCTGGCCGTCTTCTTTTCGGTAGCCAAGACAGAGCTGATACACTGGAGGACCCCCAGCCAGAGAAACTCTCCGAAGTGCATCTCACCTATTCAGATTAAAGCGGAAGTGTTTCGCCCAAGCAACTCCGTTCGGTGGTTAGGATACTGGTTCACACCGGCCCTAGACCCCGCTGCACATTTCTCGCGACGCCTGGCACTTGCCCAAGGAGCGTTCGCCCTCATACGAGGAGTGAGCCCGCCTGGTGCAGGCCTCCCCCCCTACCTATGCCACAGACTAGCGTCATCATTGGTTGCCCCCATCCTACTCTACGGTGCGGATCTGTTCACACCTGGTGTGGGCACGACGACCCGCCTCGATACATTCAGGCGCAAGGTCCAGAGGTGGACCACAAATTGCTTCTCAGCTAGGCCCACCGGGATACTTTCGGTGGAGTCCTGCCTCCCTCCTGTTTCTCTCCTAATCGCTCATCGGCAAAGGCTGGCGGCTCTCAGGGTGGTCTGCTCCCCCCCTACTGTGAACACGGCGACAGCCCGCCGCCATCCCTCCTTCACGTCACTCTCGGAATACAGAGCGCCGGATTGCTCACGGGCCTTGACAAGGGGCCTGTCATCCGTGTACCTCCCCCTTCACTCGAAGTCACCCAGACCCGTCCCCCCGATGAGAAACCACCTGCCGGTGGATGCGGTGGCTCACCGAACGATTCCCTTCACTCTAGGGCTATCTAGGATGCCCATGATCAACTCCCACCTTGTTCACCCGACCCCGGCCCTCCCCCCCCAGTCCCTAATGGACAGCCCCTACTCCGCCTTAAAGAAAGGATATGGGAGAAACTCCTCGAAGAGTGGGCCTCCCTCTTCCCTCCTCCGGGATACTACCTGCACACTCCCACCCTGTCCCCTAGGCCCTTCATGGGCCTGGGCAAATTCCTCGCCGGGAGAATCTACCAGATGAGAGCCGGAAAAGGGTATCTGACCCCCCACCCGACTTGGAGGTCCCCCGATGCCGATACCTCCTGCCCCCGCTGCGGCCTGGAGCCAGAAACCTTCGAGCACGCCATCCTATCCTGCCCCTCGAGACAACACAGCAGGTCGCGCCTCCTCCACGGCGTTACTGATGTCGGTCCAGAAGCCCCACTCTGGACTTCCCTCCCTCTACTTAAAAGGCTCGCCACCTTCATGAGCGTCACCTCCGCGGGATTTCCCCCCACGATGTTCCTGCCCACCACTCCCCCCTCCTCTCCCCCATTCTCCCTTTCCCCCCCAAGGGTGCCCCACCCGCTTTTTCATGTTTTTTCGTTGGCTGAGGTTTAGGACAGTTGAGTTATTTTTCCTTTATCTTACTTTATGTAGGCTTTCATTGCTAGACGCCTAAGTTGTTAGTTTGTGCTTTCCTTACTATGAGTGGCCAACGGCCCGGCGGAGGAGAAACCTGCGCGATAGTTGATAGTTACTGGCGCTGTGACTTTCTTTTGTTTATGTTTTTGATTTATAGGTTTTGTTCTCTCCATAGCTAGCGCTGCATGAGGCTTTTGTACCTAACAACAATGAACGCATGATTACAAAAAAAAGAAAAAAGAAAAAAAAAACGACCAAGAGATAGGACACAAACCATCTCTCCTCCACCTCCGGCGATTGAAATCTCAACACCACGGGAATTCATCGTCACTTTCCCCCACCCACCTCTCTTCCCCCATGATGGGTACTGCCTAGGGGTTGACGTTAGGCCATCTACCCTCCTCTCCTGGGGCAGGCATGACTCCCCTCCTCGGGGTTCCTGTTCCTGTTCATCGTTGACACCCGCTCATGAAGTTCGGTTCTCCCCCTTACCCCGCACTTGCTTGGCACCTCGCTTAGCATTTTGCACGGTCGGAAAGCTTCGCGCTTCGTTCACGGTCGGCGATATGGCGTCCGGACTCTCGGTGCAAGTAAGGCCTCGGTTCTGCTGGGCTTGTACCTCTGATGGGGAAAGCTTCGGTTAGTAAGATCACAGTCCTGCTCAGTCTCGCGGTCGTCCCAAAAGCCCTTGCTATGGCCCATTAGTCGGTTGTGGCTAGCCCGCTCGCGATCCTTCCTCTACGCCTCTCCCGGTTCTTTCCGCTGGCACTTTACTGCCCCATAAGCTGACACCTTACTGCTAAAACTCCTCCCCCGGCTGGCAGCCTACTGCTCCCCTCTGGCTGGCACCGTACTGCTACTCGCCGGCTGGCACCCTACTGCTCATCGTCCTTGGCTGGCATCCCCTCTACCCGGTGGCTCCGCTCGCCCACCTACCTCTCTCCCTCCTGCAATTTACTCTACGGTCGCAAACCTCGCCCAGGTTACGGTTGATCATGGTATTGCACCGCCCCCCTGGTCTCTCCTAACCGCCGACGCATCACCAACCTCCGGTCAGTCCCGACCGTGAACCGGCCTGCCCCTCCTGGCGACTAGCCGCGGGGCCTTTTGGTTAGACATATTGGCAATAGTAGTTGTATCTAGGCGTTTGTTTGATTCTTTTCTTAGTGTTACCTGGGGGCCTGCTGAAGGGCTTGGGTCTCTCTCCTGTACGTCTCTATGAATTGTTTCCCTACGTGTCTGAGGTTTTGTCTTAGGTACTAGGCGAGGGAAGTTTTTCCTATGGATTCGGGGTGTTTGATTTTTCCCATGACGACGTGAAGCGGGCGGGAAGACGTTTGGCTTATAGGTTTTTTTCTCTTCATAGCTAGTGCTGCATAAGGCTTTTTGTACCTAAAACAAATAACGCATGATTACAAAAAAAAAAAGAGAAAACCGACCAAGAGATAGGATCTTCACGCAACCATCTAAGTACTTTTCAATACTCTAGATATTGCAATACGATTACGCTTTACTCTCTTTACGCACTTCCCTCCTCTACCAGAGCCTATGCTCTAAGAACCCGGAGACTATTGTGATAGTCTCGACAGGCCGCCCGAACATCGCACTATTGTGATAGTTCTATCAAGCACGACCATCCACCCATCTTACTATCTGAAGAGATAGTATCGTTTGAAGGGTCGCTCAAGACAAGCAAGCCAGTTCCGTACTATGTGAAGAGATAGTACCTATTTACGCCTTGGTGCAGAAAAGCGAGACTCGCTTACTCAGAAAACGACTGTCGTTGCCTGTTGCATACCTGCTCAACAATAGGATTGTTACATTTGGTTGTGTTACTTCGCAACACCCAACGACACTACGGATATCGATCCCATAGAGGACGATTCACCAACACAAGGATTAGCCTCACCAATTGAACTTGACCCGCCAGACGAAGGATCACTTGACCCAGGCTCAGCCCTAGAAGAAGCACTTAACACCGCACTATCCCACACGGGATCTCAAAGAACAGCGAGTCCTGTTACACCAGAAGAAGAATCGCCTGAAGGAACACTCTCGCCAACTACCCCGAGAGCCAGAAGGATGAGTACGGTTCCAGGACCAGCACCGGCGCCAGCGCCAAACCTGCTAGTAGGATTGACGGGCAATGAACTTGCGGAACTAGTAGCACAAATAGCTACACGAACAGAACAGCGACCTCGAGTCCAACAACCATCCTACTTCGAGGGAGAAAGAACGAAACTAAGAATATTCCTGGTCCAGCTAAGGATCTACTTCGAGGCCTTAGGATGGAACGAAGATCAACACTACAAAAAGATAACCTACGCCAAATCACTCCTAAGGGGAGCAGCCGGCCAATGGTTGGTCCCCTACGTCGAAGGAAGACTGGAAGAGGACTGGGAGACATGGGGGCAATTCGTGGAAACCCTCAAGCTCCATTTCGGAGATGTGGATGCCAAGGAAACAGCCCGAAATAAGATCACCGGCATTACGCAAAGCGGAAGAAACATGAGGGAATAGGCGAACGAATTCAGAATGATAGCGGCGGAGACCGAGTACGACGAAGGAACCTTGACCCGACTTCTACTAGGAGGAATGACAAAGAAACTGCAAGACGCCTGGGAAGCAGGCGAAACAGACAATCTCAACACAACCTTGGCCATCACCAGATGGGCAATTGCAAAGGAGAACAAACACAGCATGATGGACCATATCAGAAAAGGAAGACCAACGGGGAAGTTCGACACAACACCATGAAACGTCAATGGAACGTTCAGACCTACGCCAGTTAGCGAAAATCGAGGCGATCCAATGGAATTGGACGCTATCCGCAGAAGGCCAGGATTCAATATCTCGGCCAAGGAATACCAACAAAGGATAAAGGCAAATCTATGCCTCAAATGCGCCAAACCAGAACACAGAGCCGCGGCTTGTCGAAGCCAAGCAAACAGCAAAGAAGGGGCAACCTGTGAACCAAAAACCGACAACAAGAAGCAATGGAGACCACCAGCTAAGGCACGAGAAATGGAAGCTGAAGGAGAGTCGTGAAACGACGAAAGTCCCCAGTAAGCAATGGTCTGAGGGACAAGGCCAAACCAAAGCCCATTGACATGAGGAACCTATACACGGCACTGAACAACACGGAAACATTGGACAACAAAAACGACCATAATATGGACCAGATACGACTACACGGCACGAAAAGACAAGTTACGATCAATGCGATGATAGACTTGGGCGCAACGGAGGACTTCATCGACAAAGGGTTCTGCAGCAAATACAATATCAGAACCACGCAAGGGAAAAGAACAAGAGAGGTTTACCTCGCGGACGGTCAACCCAGCGCTATGGGACCAATTACGCATACAGGGAAAGTACCTATGGACATTGGTAGCCATAGGGAATTGGCGACCTTCCAAGTGGCTAAACTACCCAACCATTGTTCAAAATGTGAATGCCAGGGGCACAATCTATTCTATATGGATAATACTGCGCAAGTGCGAGGGGGGTTGCGAGGCACGCTTGGTGAGGAGTAGAGAGCAGATTTGGTAGGGGTTCTGGTTCTTAATTATTCCAAAACAGGTGGGCGGTAGCAAGCATATTTATACAAAAGTGTGCGCCCATATGTATGAAAGAAATATAGGGAAAACTATGTAAGAAACATAAGTGCGAACATGTTTGACCCTGAAATCCTGCCAAGTAATCCTAAACAATGTGCGTGAAACTATGAGGGTGTGATGTGAATATTAGAAATATCATGACCAATAATAGTACATAAGAGATGCATAAAATCCTTAACACCGGATAGAAAAGCACATGTTAAATCCCCAAATATTATCCTAAAACAATCAATAAAACACCATAATATATATCTTAGCTGTAGTAATGTAAGTGGTGTACAGGTGGAGCCGAAACACAAACTAAGTAAAAGAATACACGGTAGTGTTATGAAATACACATAGGAAATATAACGGAATTTCAACAACCATGAGGTCATCCTCCGGATGCCATGGTTAAAGCAACACAGTCCCCGAATCGACTGAGGCCAAGGAAAGATCACCTTCGAAAGGGAAAGGTGTACGACATGGTGTTTAAAGGAATCACCAACGGTATACGCAATACCTGAAGACGAGGCGCGAGAAGAGAACTTGAAAGTCGAGTTCGGCGCCACCCAAAGCAAGAAAGATCAGAGGATACAAGTTAGGTTCCTTGACCCTCAAGCAAAGTTACTGACACGAGGATCGGCAAAGGCGGCAGGACACGACCTGTAGGCAAACGAAGAAAGCACTATTCCCGCCCGAGGACAAGATGTTGTCCCAACTGAAATATCAATTACACCACCTAAAGGAACCTATGGACGGATTGCACCACGAAGCGGCATGGCAGTTAAACATCAGATTGCTGTCAATGCAGGTGTGATCGACTCCGACTACACGGGCGAAATCAAAGTGGTATTAGCCAACATGAGCGACCAGGACTACCAGATCCAAAAAGGCGACAGAATGGCACAACTTATCACGGAAAAAATAGTCGAAAGCGACTGTTACCAAGTCCCTAAGCTGGAATTAACCGATAGAGGTCGACGAGGATTTGGAAGTACAGAAGCTTCCAAAACACAGATCTGCGAAATCAGCGCACGAGCTTTTGGAAAGTTCTACAAACAACCCGACACGACCATGGGTATCCTCAAGTACAACAAAAAAGAAAGACGAATAAGCCTAGAGTGGGTCAACATTAGCACCGAGCTAGCCATCAAAAGCGGGAAATACCAGAAGCAAAGGAAACTGGAGGAAATGGTGCCTCAAGAATATCATGGATACTTGGACGTATTCGAAGAAGGAGAGAAAACCAAGCTGCCACCTTACAGAGAATAGGAGTCGACCTGGACATCAAACTCGTGGAAGGACAGGGACTACCAGTCAAAAGGATTTACGCACTCTCCCAGGACGAACTGGAAGAACTCTGGAACAACGTCAAGGAAAACAAAGAACGAGGATGGATACGAGAGACTTACTCAGACGGAGGATCCCCTATCATGTTCGTCAAAAAGAAGGACGGAAAACTCCGCCTATGCATCGACTACCGAGCACTTAACTACGTCACCAAGAAAGACCGATACCCTTTACCCCTGATAGGAGAAGCCTTGGACAGGCTACGAACTGCCAAATACTACACAAAGTTGGACATCGAGGATGCCTATCACAACGTCAGAATCAAGGAAGGAGACGAATGGAAAACAACCTTCACCACGAAATACGGTACATACAAATACTTGGTCATGCCCTTTGGGCTAACCAATGCGCCCGCGGCATTCCCAAGATGGATCAATAGGACTCTGCAGTGATATATCGACATATGCTGCATAGTATATCTGGATGATGTCCTCATATATTCGGACAGTCTGTAACAGCACCAAAGAGATGTGGCAGCTATCATCCGAGCCATACGAAAGCAAGGAATGAAGCTCAAACCATCGAAATGCGAGTTTCACCAGAGGGACACAGAATACCTAGGATTCATCATCAACAACGAAGGAGTCAAAGTCGACCCAGTCAAAACCGCAGCTATATGGGACTGGAAACCACCTACCAACAAAAAAGGGATCCAGGAATTCATGGGATTCTGCAACTTCTATCGACGATTTATCGAAGGGTTCAGCAGGACGGCCAAACCCCTATACGACCGAACCAAGAAAGACGTCAAATCGGAATGGGGAGACAAGGAACCAGCAGCATTTGACGAGTTACGACGAAAGCTATGCTCAACCCCGGTGTTGACATACTTCAAACCAGGGAGACCACTCCTGGTCGAAACTGACGCCTCGAAATATGTCTGCTCCGGCATATTATCTCAACATGACGAAGACGGAAAATGGAGCCCGATAGTCTATTGGTCAAAAACCATGGCGCCTGCTGAATGCAACTACGACGTACACGACAAGGAACTATTAGCCATAGTTCAGGCACTCAAGGAATGGAGGCGATACCGCAGAGGAAGTGGGCAACACTTCAAGGTCCTAACTAACCACAAAAACCTAATAAGGTTTACGACAACAAAAGAACTAACCGACCGACAAATACGATGGAGTGAAGTCTTAAGCGGCTTTGACTTCAAAATCGAATTCAGACCCGGAAAAGAAGAAGGCAAGCCGGATTCCTTAACCAGATGAAAGGCAGACATGCCCCAGGAAGCAGACGAAAGACTCACACAAAAAGAAAGAGTCCTCTTGCCAAAAGAGAAATATTTCGATACCACCATACAAGAAATGGAAACGGCAACGTTCGAAACAAATAACGAAGAAGAAATCAGCAACGAATCGGCTAAGGATAAGGAAATCGAAAGGATAAAAGAAGTGCAGGACAAGGGAAACAAAGAAATGAAAGGGGTGGCCTTAGGACTGTGCCAATAGAAGGACGGATACCTCTGGCACCAGGGAAAGATTTGGATTCCTAACAACGAGGGAATAAGCACCAACCTTATACGACGACACCACGACATTCCTCAGGCCGGCCATGGAGGAACGGCCAAAACTACAGAGCTCCTCCAAAGAAAATACTACTGGCCAAAAATGCGAGAAACAATCAAGCAATACGTCAAGAGTTGCGATATTTGTCAACGAATAAAAGTCTTACGACACGCGCCTTATGGGCTGATGAAGCCTAACGAGGCCCCCGATCGGCCGTGGAAATCAATATCAATGGATTTCATCACAGACTTACCCGTATCGGAAGGAGCGGATGCCATCCTGATCGTTATCGATAGGCTTACAAAAATGGCTCATTTGATACCATGCACGAAAGACATGGACGCAAAGCATTTCCAGGAAATGTTTCTGAGGGAGAAATTCCGACTACACGGACTACCGTGAGACATCATCACAGATCGAGGCCCGATATTCACATCGGACCTATGGAAAGAAACCACGAAGAAGTTGGGAATAGAAAGAAGGCTGAGCCCACCCTTTTACCCCCAAACCGACGGACAAACGGAACGGATCAATTCCACTTTGGAACAATACCTCCAAGCCTACGTCAACTATCAGCAGGACGATTGGAAGGTGCTCCTACCAATGGCCGAATTCGCCTACAACAATGGATATATGGAAAGCATCAAGCACAAGCCATTCTTCGCGAATTATGGAACGAACCCCGAATATCAGGCCATCGGACACCTGATCCAAGGAAAAATGACGTCCGCGGAAGATATGAGTTAATTACATGACACGCTACAAGCAGCAATGACCGAAGCCCAGATGCGACACAAGGAATACTACGATGCACAGCGAAAACCCGATCCCAACTTACAACAAGGAGACATGGTATGCTTACTACCAAGGAATATCAGGACCACGAGACCATGCAAGAAGCTCGATTACAGGAAAGTGGGACCATTCAAAATCTTGGCGAGAATAGGAACCAGAGCTTATAAGCTGGATCTCCCGGCCTCGATGACAATACACAACACATTCCACATCTCTCTTCTCGAGCTCTATAACGACCACAAGCTCCCCTCACAACGATCGAAACCTCCTCCTCCTATCATAGTCGAAGGAGAACCAGAATACAAACTCGAAGAAATCATCAACTCACGACTACACTACAACAAGCTCCAATACAGAGCTAAGTGGACAGGATACTCACCAGAACACGACAAAACCTGGTACCCCTCGGATAACTTCGAAAATGCAGACCTCGCAAAGCCGAACTTCTACTCCCTCTACCCCAACAAGCCGCACCTCGATCAAACTCGAGGAGCAGGAGAACGGAGACGTGCTCGTCTCTGTAGAGCAGACACAGAACCAGGAAGAAGCACCTCCACGCCCACCAAAGACACCGACCCAGCAGGAAAATTGGGGAACCACAATAGGCTTGCCGGAGATGACGCCGACAAGCCCGCCATACCGTTCACCTTCAGCCTGGGAAGAAGCGGAACGAAAGCAGAAAGAGCAGGATGGACTTCACTGGACGGGGTGCTACAACGACAACTGCTGGGTTCACGACAGCGAGAAAGTGGCGAGGGGATGGTACCCCAAGAAGTCCAGTGCCACGCAATCCGGTTGGGGCCAGCCATACGAAACGAAGGCACCAGCCCCGGAACAGGACCAAAGGGTCCAAATATCAAAAAACCAACAACGAAAGGCAAGGCATTCCACCAGCGACTGGAAGGAATGCTACAACGACAAGTGCCCGGCACACGTCCAATACAAGGTGGACGCAGGGTACTACCAGCAGAAGGACGGAACGAAGAAGGACCTCTCACACTGGCACCGGTACCACCGAGACCCAAAGTTCCGTGTCGGAAGGAAAGGCGTTGTGAGGACACGACAGGAGAGGGAGGAGAGCGAAAAAAACTATCCGATATCGAGGCCTGACACAGGCAGATCTGGGAACTGTTGGACAGAAGGGAGCGATCGCAAAAAAACGAGGACTATCACCGACAAAAGATATCGGACCAGCAAGCCAAGATAGAACGGCTTCAGGAAGACATCCAAGCGCTTCGCAGAACCGTCACCGGAGCGTGATTCAGCTTGGGAAGATTGAAAAAGGAGGTGGACAATGGGAGAAAGGGAAACCAGGAGCTCGAGAGACGGAACCACGAGCTAAAGAAAGAGTGGAGAAGAGCTGGGGGGAAGTTGGTTGATTTGGGCAATTAGCATCGAGGGACCGATGCTAGGGGGAGACGGGAGCTAATGTCACAAATCGTGACTAAGCAAGGCAGATTTCAGATGACTAATACTTATTAGTTATAAGGTATGTAGGGGTTTTACACTATAACGTCACTTGACTCATAGCTTTCACATGACTGCGCACTTGCGAGTCATGGGTTTCACGCATGCGACTCATTTGAGCTCATGATCGAGTTTATGGGTTGAGATCGAGTAAAGAGGGTGTGTGCAGTTGATTGATAAGAATCAGCTGATGAATTTCGCACGATGACTAATTACAAGTCATGGGGGCTATGCTATGCAAGGTGACGCGTCACTTGGGTTAGAGTTTTGGGAAGATGCCTATATAAGGCACTTGGATCCGACCAAGAGATAGGATCTTCACGCAACCATCTAAGTACTGTTCTATATTCTCGATATTGCAATACGATTACGATTTACTCTCTTTACGCACTTCCCTCCTCTACGAGAGCCTACGCTCTAAGAACCCGGAGACTAGTGTGATAGTCTCGACGGGCCGCCCGAACATAGGACTATTGTGATAGTTCTATCAAGCACCACCATCCACCCGTCTTACTATCTGAAGACATAGTATCGTTCGAAGAGTCGCTCAAGACAAGCAAGCCAGTTCCGTACTATCTGAAGAGATAGTACCTATCTACGCCTTGGTGCAGAAAAGCGAGACTCGCTTAGTCAGGAAACGACTGTCGTTGCCTGTTGCATACCTGCTCAACAATAGGATTGTTACAAAGAGGTGCAGTAGTAACAGGTGTTTCTTCGGTGTCAGAAAAGGCTGTGCTAGGAAGAACCTCTTCAGTGTCAGTATCTGAATCCACTATTAGAGCTCCCGGGTGTCTGGGTTGATCTGTTTTAGACATAAAAAATCCTCGTTCAGAGGAGGGTTTTCTCAGTCAGCACTTCCAGTACCAGGTCCTAACTGAGTATCTATAAAACCCCTAATAAAGATGGATACTGTTCTGTAACTTTCTTTGCCTCTCGCTCCCGTTTGATTGATCAGAAAAGAGCATCAGGCAAAATAATATCTTGCGTCCTGTGCGCCCCGTGTGTCTGATGCCTGGGACGTTGGAATGCTAATCGCGAATCAGGACATAACGTCGGATCAACAGCGCTTCCTGACTTGGCGTCACCTAGCGGCATCCGTCCAGAGCCTATCCGGACACGGACCCCTGCGTCCTGTACGTCCAGACTGCGTCTGGTGCTCCTCTATTACCTCCTGACTCCCCCTGATCTAGAACTCTTCCATTCCTACTGCATCGGGTCCTCCGCTATTGCGTTCTGACTGTGTCAGATCTATGACTCGCCCGCCCTGATGCCGGGTCCGTCACAGCGAACGTCAGGGCTTCACACATGTTCAGATCTCGCGTACTAATGTTGTCACACCCTGCCGACCTCGTCAGGATCCCACGATCCGCATGTCTCCCTTCCTGACGCCTGCTCACATCTTCCTGATGTTACGCCCAATATATGCCGCGTCCTGATCCGATCATGACTCTATCTGACGCCGTGTTTTCATCCGGACGTATTGTCTACTTAGTCTAAGGCCATCCTGATCCTACGCCTAGGCACTTCTCTTCTTTCAAACGCTGTCACGATGTGTTTTACTATCCTGATCGCCAAGATGCACCTGTTAAGCATTGCTTCTATTAATTCTATTCTGAATTCCTTGAGTTGGCTAGACGCCCTTATCTTAATACGACTATGCTCCTCGCAGACTTTCCTATATGTGAGAACGCATCCCAAAAGCACTACACTACACATGCTCAGCATTCTAACTACCCGCATCTATGCACGCACTTTCCCCCTGCTCCATATCCCATGGATCAGTAGTCTCCTCCGCCGGCTCTAGATCATCAAGGCTGAGCGCGAGCTGTCGCAATGTAGTGGGAGTCACAGTATTGTCCAAAGTTAGCAGCCCAGCCACGTCCTGAGAGCCGTTCGGAGTCTGTAGGTCCAAATCGAGCAACTTAAGTAGCCGGGTTGCTGACACCTCGGTGAAAGCGAAAGACGTGACAGTTTCCGGTGAATGATTTCGGTTATCCGGGGCTCCAGCCAGGGCTCCAATACGCAGGTTGCTGGGAGTTTGACTCTCAATCTGTGAAGTTGGACGTGGCTGAATGCGTGGAGGTGGGCGTGTCAGAATCCGAGGAGTTGCCCGTGGGGGGGCCGTCTAGACATCTGACTCTGCACCTCTGCCGCCACTGTTTCCCAATCGTCAGTACACCCTTCACGGGGATCTTCCGGTATCCCATGCTCCTTCACCATTTTCGCTTTAATGGTTTCGCGAATGTTCTTGTGGATCATTGTCGGTACCCAGTCAGGGCACGTGGCCCATGTCTCGCGCTTGCGGGCAAAGAGGTCTTTCGAGCTCATCATGAGGTTAGCATCATGGCCGGAACTAGAGAACAACAGGTTCAGGTTCAGGCTGACCTGCTACTGCGTCGGGCTTGAAGACGCATGTTTCAAGATAGATTCCAGTTTGCTATGCTCGCAGAGTATGGCAGAGTATGGCAGAGGTTAAACATACCATGGTGCCATTGATGCGACCAAGAAAATCAGGTTAGGCAATCCCACGCATTTTCCTGCCTTTGAAGTACTTTCCCCATATTGCCTCGCGGATCTGAGGCGCAAGGAATCGATTTGTTACTTGCTGGGTCAAGTCCATACACATTAGTTGTGGCCGGGCTATCACAAAGCGCACACTTACCTCATTCCCTCTCGGGGAACACATGAATCTATCCCTCCAGAGAAGGTAGTCCACCCTACACGCAATCGCCGTCGGGTCTCGGGAGAGATCGTAATATCTGCCAATGCGTTCCTTTACGTGGAACTGGAACTGGGATCTTACTGCAGTGTGTCTGGCCCGTATCTGTCACATTTAGTAAGCAGCTACGACGAGTGCGTCATGTTTCAGTATCACCGTCCACTTACTATTTTTATGCTTGCCACCGATGGTTCAATATTTCCTATGTCAGATATGTCCTTGAGAGCCTTCAGCCAAACACGGTGCACCTCGGACATCAATACAGCGGGTGCTGGGAGAGGGTTCACAAACAGGCTGTACCATAGAATAAGAGTCTTGGCCCGCTCTATTACAGCAGCCGCGGCCCCGGTGGAGTATACACACCACCCTGAATTATACGTGGTCCAGCAGCTTGGGTGGGCACGACTTACGCCACTTGTTGAGATCTGGAGGTGGTCGAAACTCGCCCAGTTGACACCCGGGTATTGGCTTGTCGTCTGTCTGCAGTTCGTGATTGGTGATGAGACCCTGATCCCGTGTCGTCATCCGGGACATTATTGTCTTCTGCGTCTGGTTCTGTGTCCGATTCACTTTCATCAGATCTGCCGGAGTTCTGGTACTCATGGCTGCTCTCCTCGCTCAGACGATCTGTCGCTATTTGTTGTTGTGCAACTGGTTCCCCCTCAGGTTCACTATACACAGTGGTCTGTATGGTCCTGCTTCTGGCGCGCTTCACGGGTCGTGATGTGGGGCGTCTTTTGGTTTGTGCTGGGGAAGAACTGCGACCGGATGACTGTGTACCGTGGGAGCCCCTTGATTCGGCAAGCAGTGTTCTTGTACTAGGGGAGCTCCCTGATTTGGTCCGCCGTGTTCCTGATCCAGATCCCCTCTACGCGGGTATGGCGTTGCGTCTACGCCGCTCCAGATTGTCCACTAGTGAAGTTGGCTGACTGCGTGATTTGCCTTGAGGTTGTCTAGACATCGTAGAATACCGGAGACTGATGAAGACTTTTCAGAGAGAATAGGGATTAGAATGCGTGAGTGTAATGTATCTCACGGGATGTGGATATTTGGAGTTTGTAGTTGTTGTGCAATGGAACGCGTCAGGTGTTATACGCTACGTCTTTTGGGGTGGGCGGGGGTGTGAGATTCACGTACTATCATCCGGTATTGAAAGAATCTATTCAACTGCAAAAACGTGTTTTCTGCTTGTTCAACATTATGTTCGTACTCTGGACGAGCTCAGGTATGATGTTCGTCTACGCTCTGGTATGAAAAGGTTCGAGGGGTCGGTAAAGTAGGAGGCGTCGCTAATATCAGTAGTACCTAGGCAAAAACTAGCCACAACGAGTATCCGTTAGCGACACTAGGTCTAGCAAGACAGATGCCACGACCAATGCGGATTAGATATCTCAAACCTCATCTCCGGACGTCGAATCAACACCACTAAATCTCTAGATCTCAGTTTTCACATAGTGCATACCCCAGTCCTTTTGGCTAATGCCAGTCTAGTTATGGCCAGAGAATGCAAGTTCAGCCCAAAGCGGAAAAGGTTATCAGACATCAGCATAAGGGGACGTAAGGATGAGGGAAGCTGAAGCAAGGGGCGCGCAATCGTATCATTACTATACTAGCTAGGAATAATAAGGAGAAAATAAATTACATGACACCGTGTCTCAAAGGAAATCGCACAGCGCATGTAAGGCAGTAGTAGGGGTAAAAATGAAAAAAGAATTCATCCTGAAACCTAGATATCTCATTTTTGACCCGAGCGACGTCTTCCAGAATGGCGTATTTCGGGTACGGATGGGGAGTTTTCTGAGGTGTGCTCAGAACTCTGAACTGAAGATCGGCGTGCCGGGGGTGTCAGGGATGCTGGTGGCTGGATCGGGGCTATATTGGCCGTAAATGGCGGGAGATCAGTTGTGGGAGAGGGATGTTCTATCGTTCTCTCCGGAGTTGACAGATGGCGGCCAGCAGCTGAAGCAGGGGGAGCTGAGACAGAGTGTTCGTCGCGATTTATATGTGTGGCAGGTGGTGTGTGCTCTGCGCCAACATACCCTTCAAGCCTCTCCGCTACGAGCTCGCGATTCGCCAACAATCTGATTGCGTAGGGGTTCTCCTGGGCAAATTCGCGGAGTTTACGCAGCATCTCAGACTCAGAAGGCCCAGACGGGCGAGAGTAGGGCACCCCCGACACCGGCGCTAATGGTTGAGAGCGCACTGGCTCTCCCATCTGCGATGGAATATTCCTCCAGCGTCTTGAGTGGCCCGGAACTCCCGGTGACTGGTCCTACATCAGCAATTAGCTATCCAATTTTGATATAAGTCCCTGTTCAGTCTAGATACTTATGCCGCCGTCGTCTACACTGATAACGCCAGCTCCAGGAGGCGCGCGAGGCACCTCCTCTGCCTCGGCCTATAGCCATTCGTCCTCGTCAAACCACTCCTCCTCCTCCTCCATTGCCCGTGCCACATCTTCTGCGCCGGCCAACTCTTCCCAGAGGGCGCAATCGAAAAACCGGTACCTCCCATTGGGAGGCTCGGGTGTCTCGTCTAGGTCCTCACCGTCTTCGGGTTGTGACTCGATAACCATGAGGTCCAGCGGATCCTGGCCACTGTTGTTGAGAAACCACACATGCATGTCGTCATCTCGGTTCAGGAATATAAGTTGGCGTAGGGGGAGAGGATCTTCGGGGTCCTGATGTAGTCAGGCAGCACCCTTGCGTGTCGCACCGAGGAGATACCTGTCACAAATCATGACTAAGCAAGGCAGATTTCACATGACTCATACTTATGAGTCATAAGCTATGTTGGATTTTACACTATGACGTCACTGGACTCATAGTTCTCACATGACTACGCACTTGCGAGTCATCGTTATATTATGATTGGTTGAATGTTTCATGACTCACGATTGTTACGTCATATGATATAATGACTTTCGCACATGACTCGTATTATGAGTCATGGGTTTCACGCATGTGACTCGTTTGAGCACATGACTTGGTTTATGAGTTTTGATTGGTTAAAAGAATGTTGTGCGATAACTCATATGAGTCATCAATTGATTTCGCGCTATGACTCACTATGAGTCATGGAGGTTTATGTAGCGCGGGGTGATGAGTCACAAGGATTAGGGTTGTGGCAAGATGCCTATATAAGGCGCTTGGTTTCAACCAAGAGATAGGACACGAACCATCTCTCCTCCATCTCCGGCGATTGAAATCTCAACACCACGGGAAATCATCGTCACCCTCCCCCACCCACCTCTCTTCCCCCATAATGGCTACTGCCTAGGGGTTGACGTTAAGCCATCTACCCTCCTCCCCTGTGGCCTCGGCCTCCCCTCCTTGGGGTTCTCGTTCCTGTTCGTCGTTGACTCCCGCTCATGATGTTCGGTTCTCCCCCTTACCCCGCACTTGCTTT
>Ga0307509_10004697_pt1 | contig 19498 bp, 21 predicted proteins | sample 10_EM_MG_FD_202245 | JGI IMG/M metagenome (GOLD analysis project Ga0307509, IMG submission 202245) | Populus trichocarpa ectomycorrhiza microbial communities from riparian zone in the Pacific Northwest, United States - 10_EM | ecosystem: Host-associated > Plants > Roots > Unclassified | place...
ATCACTGACACTCCAGCTATTATTGTCGGTTGGTTTGAGAGCGAAGAGATCATGCTATTGATAAGGTATCAATATTTGTAATTTCTCTTCTCTTGAGAACATATCTACTCCCATGATATAATATCGAATGATAATAACAAACCGTTGTCAGTAAGCCTAGATAAGAAAACACGAATGGACCAACCGTCAGAAGTATCCGTTCTAGAGGCAATATTGCGTGGGATGCATAGCTGGCAGAGTGGTTAAAGTGTGGAGAGCCAATTGACCAATGTGCAGTTAGTAGGAGCCCGGACGTTCAATTCCCCTCATCACGAGTTATGATTGGATGATCAGTTGGGTATGCCAGGAAGACCATTGTTTTACTCAATAAGGCTGCTGGGAAAATCGGACCCACGACCATGTGGTATCATGCAATACAGAACCTGACTCTAGACTCTACCTATACCATATATGCTCAAGGTCAGTGATCGCGGGGAGGAAAAAGCAACTGCGATTTCTGGGCACTTTGCAGACCCTCTAGCAGGGATACGACTAAGATAGTAGTGTGGGGGTATGTACCCCCTTACCATTAACCACACTTTCGCAATCCATCGCCTTGTAAACTAACCTCGCCTTCCCAACCACCAGTCACGAATATCTGCAAACCCGTTTCCCCGGAATGTCTTTTTCTCCTAGCACTCACAATCTGCCGTCTATCCTAGTGACATAAATCCCTCCCTCCCTCCCTCCCTCCCTCCCTCCCCCCGCTGACCAATATTCCCACAGCCCCCAATCCCCCCAAACACAAGAACAGCAGACGAACAAACAAACAAACAAACAGCAAGCCGTCATTGACATACACAACCATTTTCTCACTTTCTGGAGATTACCCCTCTCGCTCATGCTCACCGCCGTCCCCCCCCCTCTATTGACAGGAAACATAGCTGATCCTGGAATGCTGATAAAATCGAGGTAACGCTGACAAAACACAGCTCTTTTACCCACATGCCTTTACCCCGCTGTCCTAGTAGGATCACAGCACCTGTAAGTTGTCAACTTGGGCCCCAAGCGGAAAATCAAAGATTTATAATATTATAAGTAGAATATCTCATAAGCAACAATGAATATCGTAGCTATTTTCCTGTTTATCTTTTGGCAAGGCGTGGGCCTTACTCAGTTACTGGTTATATTATGTCCCCGATGTATTCCCCCCCTGCCTTGGGGGTGGGACAAGGAGTATTATAGCCATTTTCTTTTTTTCTCCCCCAGACATAGCATGAGATATTGCGTGCTGGAAAAGGTAGTTTTGTTAGGGAGGGGGGGGAGGATGGAGAGCTGGAGAAATTGAACCTCGCGATGAGACACTCGAATTCCCCTCTTCTGCAGAGAAGTTGGGAAATCATTATGCATATATGTAGAAAAGTTAACTTTCGGCCCTCTCTGCTTAGGCAACGGAATTTACTAGGGGAGACAGCTCCAACGTTCTACCATGAGGTTTCAGCCATTCTAGCTCTAACGGTAGGAGGGTTGGTAAAGGTGTAGGATTAAGCCATGGGGGAAGTGCGATATTAGTCGAAGGATGGATGCTAGGGAGAGGAAGAGGAGGAGAATGGCTAGGTCTCGGATCCCACTGCCTCAACTGCCGTAGTCGATATGGAGAATAGATGAGGTGTGGGGGAGCATACTGGGAGAAAGTGTCTATCACAGGTACTGTGGGGACGGTAGCGGGGAGGAGGGTATGAGCCCGTCGCGGTGAGGCAAGCATATATTAAGCAAGTAGTGGATTATGAGTGCTTTTTTTATCTGCAAGGTTACAACGACGGCTTCATGGTAAAGCGAGGATATGGCAGTTGGGCTATACCGGCATATGAAGCGGGAAGCATTCAACGAGTGAGTTCTTGTGAATATCTTTATCTATAATAATATTATGTTGTTTAATCCCTGTTTCGATATCATAATAATTATGTATAAAAAGTTCGATTACAAGTTGCTGCCTGGTTCCAGAATTGCGGCCTAATCTATTTCGTGCCATGTGTTGCGGTTGGCTTATGGGTGCTCGCCAGGCTGTAACGGAGCGGCGTGGGTACTGTACTAAGGCGGGGGGGGGGGGGATTGTTGGAATTTCTTACTTAGTTCCGGAGCTACGGTACTTGCAGCCCCAGACTAGAGCCGCTCAGCACCTCGAGAATGCGGCCCATGTTTACGGGCTTCCTAGAGCCTTATGAGCACAGTTTGGGGAGTTTGAAGCGAGTGAGAAGTTTTGGTGCACTGCAAAAAGTAGTACGGTAAGTAACCTAGGATCGGATGTTGAAGCTACACGGGACTAATAAATTACCTACTATCATCTGATATACCAACAATGGCCAACCGGGAAACCCCAAACAAAACCATCGGTCAGAAGAATAAGTCTACCATCTCACCACACCCACCCACTCACTCGTGACTCCACCACGCCACATAAATCAGGTGAAGACCGATAACTTCCCACGAGGCCAACATCCCGATTACCCGGTCATGCAACCGATAATCAACATGGCATGACGCCAGTGAGATCTCGGAAGGCCCCCATGTAGCCCGTTCCTTTGGGGGGACGAGAAAAATGTGCCTGTACAGTTACTGTATCCGGATGCACATACGAGAATTTTGGAGGAGGAAGAAAAGAAAAAAAAAAGTCAAAAAAATCATAGCCGCGGAGCGAGGTTATGTAGTGCATGCTGGAATTTTGCAAGAAGCGCTTTTTTTTTTGTCCGGCCACCCGGATTACTTGTTCTCCGGCCCGGGGTAACGTATCACGGGTTTTGACATGAGACTGTTTTTCTCGTGCCTAGAAGCTGGTGGAGGTACATGTACTCGTAATGTCCTGACGTTTGTGAACACAACTGCTATTGCATGATGCCAAGATCAGCGCAAAAAAGCTGAATTTTGGCGGTATGCAATAGCAGTTGTGTTCACAAACGTCAGGACATTACGAGTAGCACGCTAGTGCGCGAACCATTCGAGTGATGGTTGGTGAGTGTTCTCTCTTCCTGGGGAGAAAGGTCTTACTTGTTAGCGTCCCTAGATGGGGAATGTCGGGTTAACTCCTACTCAAGGGTGGGCTAGCATGTCCCCCTTTAACCTTTTTTTTTTTTGCCCTCCCCTCCAGGGGAATTGCCGCATCCATTCGGTGACGTAGAAAAACCCTTGCCGGTCCCGGGGGTTAGGGTTTTTCCACCGGCGACCGGAGACGCCAAGTGGGGGGGGGGGAACAACAATCTCTTCTCAGCGATAAGCGCATCGGTCAACGAACAGAACAGCAGCACAGACTACCATACTGCACTGTGCAGAAACCCACACCCCCCACTATTGATCGCTTCGGCTTGCGATCGCCATTAACTGTCGGCGCGGCAGACGGACGGACAGCAAGCGAGGCGCAATGCCCTCCAAAAACCCCACCCCATCCGACCGCCGCCGTGGCTCCCGCGCGCCAAACCCGCAGAAGCCAAGGCCCCGAAAACCCGCATCGAAGCCCGTCGCCACCGCTGCCGCCGACGATTCCGCCCCCGCGGGGCAGAAGGAATCCCAGGAAATCCTGGACGTGTTCAGAAGCGCGTTCAAGGAGGTCTTCACGCCGGCCCTGCAGCCGCTCTTGCAGACGGTCAAGCAGCACTTGTTTAACCGGGACTATGCCGCGGCCTTTGGAGAGAAGAGGAATCTCGAGGGGTATGTTGTTCGGTGGAGTCCTAGTCGGGCGCTCTGCTATACGGAGGTATTTACGGGAATGTGTGGGGAGGTTGCGGAGGTTTTTGATTTACGGAAGGGGTGGGAGGGGGAGGGGGAGGAGAGGAGTAGGAGGGAGGTTGTGTGTATTGGTGGGGGGGCGGGGGCAGAGGTTGTAGCTGTAGCGGCGACTGTTGGACGGTTTCTGGGGAGGAATGGGGAGGAGGGTGGTGAGAGTGGTGGTGAGAGTGAAAGGGGATTGCATGTTACGGCGATAGACATCGCAGACTGGACATCCATCATCGATACTCTTCGCGCAGGCTTGACGTCCTCTTTCATATCCCCATCTACCTACTCCGTCACGTTCCACCACCACGACATCCTCTCAACGCCTTCGCCTTCACCCACCCTTCTCCCACCAAACACATCACTGATAACCCTCCTATTCACAACAAATGAGCTCTATGCCCAATCTCGCGGAGACACGACTCGCTTCCTACTATCCCTATCTGCCTTGACACGCGTTGGCTGCTTGCTGCTAGTCCTGGAGAGCGCAGGCTCATACTCCACGGTTGAAATCAACGGGAAGATGTTCCCAATGGGAATGCTCCTTGACCACACACTGAGTGGAGAATGGGAGATTGTCTTCAAAGATGAGAGTCGGTGGCATAGATTACCGGAGGGCTTGAAGTACCCAATTGACCTGGAGAACATGCGGTATTTCGTTAGGGTTTACCGGAGGGTGTAGTTAAGGTTCGGATAATATGATAATATTATGATAGATAGAAAGGACACTTTTCTGTTTCTCTATTATTACTTTCGCTAAAAGTAGCGCCTATCTAGAGCGCTCAGAAGTCTATCTTATCGTAGGCTAGATATAAGGTAGTAATGGGCTTTTTATCGAAATGTCTTGCAGAGTATAGTGCAAGATACCACCACAGCTGGTAGTATACCGCTCTACCCTGATAGTAACCAGTGAAGCAGCCTTAGCCCCTACAACACTGCGGCTCAAGACCCGCGTACCGTAGTACCATAGTGCAAGCACGGCAGCTCCGCCCCCCGCCGACTCGGCCTTGGGATTTCCCCCATCCCGGGGATCTGCCCCAATGTTGTGTACTAGCACTCCCACAGGCACAAGTACAGTACTACCACTATCAGCAGAAGGCACGAGGCACCGGTACAGTACCCGAACACAGGGATCAAGAGTTTGTATAATATAGCAAATTACCTGTGCTCATGTGAGCCCTTCTTTCCATGGCCAACCAATTTCAAAACTCAAATCACAATTCCACTTCATTCCCCCCCCCAAACTCAATTGCTCGGGTACTGTAACTCTACTAGTTCCTGTATACCCCACGCACACACACCGGATACTTATACCTCCTACGGGGCAGAGGGCCCAAGAAAGAGTACCGCTATCCGAAAAACAGGGGAGGAGGAGGGGGGGGGGGGTTGGCGAATCATTCAGATGGGCGCTCAGATAGGGCACTCCACGCAGGGACTTTCCTCTGCCAGATATTTTCGCGAATCGCTCGGCCCCGGGTGCGCATACAGTGCCGTACAGCACGATCGTACTGTACGGTACTGTACTGTACGAGCACCGTAACTTTTCGCCTGTTACGTACGAGTATGTACATATCACTCACTCACTCACTCACCCCAAACGCGATAATCTCCGTGTGAGCACAGTGTATCGAATCTCGCCTTTTTTGTTCCAAACGAGTGATACCAGTCTCACTTGGTTTGAGGACTCAGATGTATTATGTAGGAGATGGGGGGGGGGGAGGGGGGGAGGGACGCACTGGATCTCGAACTAAATAACCACTGGGCTAAATTTACCCACTGCAACTGCACTGTGCAGTGGATGGATGGGAACTCTTTGCAACCGGCTTCGTTCGGTAATCTCTAATGGCTGTCTCCATGGTCAGTGCGATATGGATGGGTGATTCACTTCTTCTTCTTCTTCTCCCAAGATTAGAAATATATTCATGGCTACCGTAGATAGAGTTACCCGCTGGGGCTGGGTTAGTTAGTCCAGCGCCTGTTTGCGGAGGAGCGAATGTAATTTCAAAATCATCCATTCCCCTGTCACGTTACCAGGTATTGTACCGGGTGAATGGTCAGATTCCAACGCCCAGCCCTAGCTAGCTAGCTAGATATGATGGTCTACAGCAGTTAGCCAGCAAAACAACAGCAACATCATCCACCTGAGAGAAAATGTATCATATCAGGACAACGATCTGTTTCTCCACCACCCGGTTGTACCCTAAACCGAATATCATACAACGCTGGGTTCGGATCTGGGATGTGGTGCGTTGTGAGACCCTCTTGGTCCATGATGTAATTTCGCAGCTAGGATTGAACAAAAAACCTGCAGATTATTACCGATACCGGTAATAATACTACGGAGGGGAAAAGTGGGGTTGAAGCCCCGAGGTTGCGAGGCACTACTGCAATCATGGTTTGGGGGAATTTTTTTTTTTAGAAAAAGTCTCAACACTGGCGATTACCGTACACCTTCCTCGTTCTGATATCTTGCTCGACAGATGATAGTACCAGTATGATACAGTACCACGCTCACCACCTCCGAGCCGCCAAGTCAGCCTCCAGAGCCGGTATCGTACCGTACAAGTACTCGTTTCTCGGGCAAGAAGTGCGGTACTCGGCAACGAAGGGGGGGGGGGGGGGGTAACCGTATATGGCCGATCAGATATTAAACACGCACAGATAATTTACCATCATGCATTTCTTTTAATCCCTGTTTTCCGGATGCAAGTTTATGAGCACTTCTTTCTTAGCCGGGACGAAAGTGTTGTACCAAGTACCGCAGTTTTTCATTTCTCCATTTTTCATGGTTCATAAATTAACGAATCTTTCTTTCTTACTGCTTGCTTGCTTGCTTGCGTGCTTGAGCCGCGCTGAACCGACGTGGCTGAGATTTTTTTTCCCCTACGGTTTGATACCGGAGAAATGCGGTGTGGAGACGAGACGAGACGAGACAGCCGGATAGATAGATAGATAGATAGACAGATGGAATGAGAAGGAAAAAAAAGAAAAAAAAAGAAGTGATATCGTACATTACAGCACAGTACAGTACTAGTACATAATAAAATAATAAAACTGCGATTTGTTTGCTGCTGCGCATCATTCGGTATGGCCCGTATCGCGAGGTGGGTCAAAATATAAACCAATCTACTTGTACTGTAATGTGATTTTGTATGGCGAGGGGAGGGGAGGGGAGGGGGGGGGGATCTGAACCCGGCGCTATTGTAATTGGTCTTCATTGGGGGCGGTAGATTGAGATTTACCGGAAATGCAATTATCCGAGTTACAGCTGTCGAGATACGATTTGGGAACCCTGGATTCAGGGAGCGAGCGAGCCAGCGAGCCAGCGGCGGGAGGGAGGGAAGGAAAGAGTGGGTAGCCGTGGTGGGCTCGGTCAGTGAATGAATGAATGGATGAATGAATAGGGTGTGTACGAGTACCGTGTACAAATAAAGTTATCGAGGGAAGCCATGTGGGTATGTATGTGCTGGTATTTTTGTATGATAACTATTGATTGTTTGGGGAGTTTTTTTCTTTTTCTTTTCTTTTTCTTCCTCTCTTTCCTTTCCTGGTAATTGCGCGTTGGCTCTTGCTGCTGCTGCTACTGCTGCTGCGGCCGCTTCTGGGCTAGAGGTTTGTGGCTAAAGGCTCGTACCCGGGGAGCGGAGAGAAGAGACCCACTATTCACCACGTCTCGTGATGGTGATGCTAGTGATGGTGATGATGATGAAGAATGATGGACGGCTTGTTTAAACTTAAACGGTCCCCCCGGATACCCACTTAACGCTCGTGGGGACGAAGGGGGGTTAGGTACTGTAGGTAGGAAATGAAAGAGAGGGGGGGGAAAGGTGAAAAAAGGAAAAGGAAAGAAAGAAAGCAAAAAAAAGTGACAGAAAGCTGCTGGTTTTCGTCGGATATATGCGATGGATAGTGGTCAACTTCCTATTAGGGGAAATGATGTATTATGCCTTTTGAACTTAGTAGACCCGATTATTATTTGCTTGCTGTTCACACCTCAGCTCGTAAGAGAGAGAGAGACTTTCTTGGGAAGTTATAAGTGCCTTTCCAAAAAAAGGCATTCTGTCGCAGGCGGCGGTGGTGTGGGCTTTGCCCAGCACAGCACACTACGGTACGGTACTGAACCAAGGTTATCACCTTTTCACACCGCCGAATGGCTTACGGTAGCCGGCTAACTAACTCGTGCCTCCACGATAAATATTCAAACCCATTGTAGCCGCTCGTCGCCTGTTGTGTCGCATGTTGTCACCGCATGGAGTATTTTAGGTAGGTAGGTAGGTAGGTAGGTAGGTCGGGACAACTAATAATGTTATGATACCGGGAAAGTGGAGAATTCCGTCTCGATTTATTTATTGTAGCTTGGCCTACGCCTACGAAGTACTCGAACTGTACGGTGGGCGGAGGGAGAGGAACCTTTCACCTGAACAGAGCAATCGTCGGCGATCTCTTTTTTTGCTTTTCCCTCCACTTCTCTCTTTTTTTTTCCTTTCTTTTTTTTTCCCCCCAGAATCTATTCGCGAGGTTTTCTTTTCTTTTTTCTTTTTTGTACTCGAGTAGTGGGAAAAAAAGAAAGAAAAAAGAGACTGATAGACTTTTGCTCGTCCACGCCCTCCCCCCATTACAGCAGGTTGAGGATGATGAAGCTGGGCATTTCCTAAAGCGCATGATTAAGCTAAGGCTTTTTTCTTCTTCTTCTTTCCTTTTTCATTTGTGATGGGAACGAGGACGCCGAATTCTCTTGCGTGCTTGCTTGCTTGCCCCCACCGATGGATGGATAGATGTGAGGAATCTATATCGTAAAGCGACTTCAAGTGCTTCCTGGTTTACTGTGCTGTCGCTCGTGTATGATACTAATATCGTAGTAGTGTTATCACATGAATCCCTCCCTCAGGAAGTTTATCCGTCCTACATTGCCGTAATTTCTAATTTTTTTTTTTTTTTTGCGCGGTGCCGTCTGTTGTGCTCGTACGTTGTTTGATCAACCATGCCATGTGGTATAGCCCTCTTCATAGGACGTCACTCGTGGCTGTCGCGCCTGCTTGGTAAGTCCATCGCCGTCTCCGATTCATCTCTTGATGTCTTAGACGGGCTGAGACACTGCAGGCGTTTGCTTTCGGCATGGTTCCGAGGATGGTGGTGGTGGACCTGCACAGGGTTGTTGTTATGATACAGTGCTGGTACAAGTAGACTACAGTCCAGTACCTTTCCAGGAAAGCGACGGAATTATGCTAGTGATAAGATTTTTGTTTTTTGCCTATTACTCGAGCAATGTGGAGAATCAATCAATCGATCAATCAGTGTGCGTGGAGGGAGAAAGGTGGAAAGAGAGAGAGTCTGATTGGATATGGCAACTAGTCGGGGAGCGCTGGCGGATGAGCGCGATAGTCTCCCCATACTCGAGTAGCAGTGCAGTTCCCAAATGGGAAGTCAATAGAAGAGGAGGAAAAGGGGAGAGGGGGGGGGGAGGATGGGGAAGAAAGGGAAGGGATCCGAAAGCCCTTCTCGCCGCCCCTTCCCAAGCTTTTCTCACACGGAAAAAAACAATTCGTTCGCTACCGGGTGGCTGTTCGTCGCGCTTACTTTCCCCCGGTACAGTAGATTACCTTGCTTACTTACCGCGAAATCTTCGGGAGGGCTTGAATCTGCCCGGGCGGAATCCTTGGACGCTAGATTTCTCACTTCCCTTTTTTTTTTTTTTTTTTTTGTTCGCTACGGTAACTGTAACCCAGTTGTTTCCGAGAGGCTCCTTCTGTAACCGCCTTTTTTTTTTTTTTTTGTTCCCCTTCTTTCATGCCTCTCCCATGCTCTCATCCTAGTCTTACCAACTCGTGGGCCCTTTTTTTGTCACGAATGGAGGGAGAGAAAGGTTGTGTGGTGCCCTTGGTGAAGGGGAAGAGCCGGCAAGTGCAACTTGGAGAGTGGTGCTTGGGTGGAGTGGGTTGCATATCATTTATCACCTTGGTCGTGGATGCAAATAGTGAGAGCTGATTGATTGATGGATGGATGGGATGGATGTACTCGGGTGCTGTGCTCCTACAGTACTGGTACTGTCTGAAGGGCGGATGAAGTTCACCTCTTGCAATAGGGAAAGGAAAAAAAAAGAAAGTTTAGCGAAATGAAGATCGGTTATGTTGCTAATTTATCCTACTTGTTTTTTTTTTGGTAGGCTTCCGTGTAACAATTAATAAACCCTAGCACGACCGTATTGGTGGGAATTTAGGAGAATGCGGTTTTCAACCACCAACGACAAGGCTTATATCCAATCACTTTGAAGTGGGGGATTTTTCCCTTTTCTTTTTTCCATTTCTTTTTCTAGAGGTACAAGTACGAGAACAAATACCAAGCAAGGAATCGTCAGCTCCACTTGTTTTTTCTCCCCACTCATTTCTTTTTTATCCTTTGGGGATGGTCTATTACTGTATGAGGGGAGTCTCTGGGTCTTCGGTGTCATCTTTGGCTTGAATTGGGAGTTGTCTTGGGTATGAGTAATGTCAATCTTGTTCCCGAGCTACCGACCAGTCGCCTTCGTTCCAAGGACACTCAATCCGATATGTGGGTGGACCTTTCATGCCATCATCGGCTCAGGGCTCGATTTGAAAGGCATAACAAATGCAATGATCTACGACCATTTTTTACTCTTTCGGGGGTGCCTAAATGCGAAAATGAACTAACCCTCCTCACCTCTCTCGACGAAGGAAAAGGTCAGTTGTAGAGAGGAATAGTTCTGCTGTATGCCAAGTTACTGAACGTGCCGGAATTCCGTACCACTGTCGCTGTAGGCTTCTTCTTCCTGTTGGTTACTATGAAGATGTTTTGTTTTTGTGTTTCAATTACTTACTTTGACTAGGCTTAGTTCAAGAGAGGGAGGGGGGGGGGGCTACTATCTCGGTGTATTACTCCCAACCAATACCAATATCATTTGGGTTCTCCAAGTTCCAGGGAATGAAAAGGGATTCTGTGCGGGCTCCTCAACTCAACTCTCTCAACTCAACTTCCCCCATCCTCTCCCCCTTCTGGCTCGACAACTCTGTTTTTTTTCTTTCGGGGGGGGGACCAATTACTTCCCATTTGTCTCAATCCAACCCCCCCCTTTCGATCCTAACAGCACGTAATCCCACGCACAGGAAATTCCCCGGAGCCGTTCATGGGGAGCAGACCATATGAAGTCTTGAAACCAAGCCCGTCAGTTGCACTCCCACTCCCACCTCCACCTCCACCTCCACCTCCCGGCTCCCACGTTTCCCATTATTTCCGCCCTTCCCTGTAACTCGGGACGCTGCGCGATATCCAGGAATCTTTTTTACTTTATTTCCTACCCTTCACTCCGGATACGGTGCGGTACGGTGCTGTACAGCTCCAAACCGAAGCTGCGGATCGCTGCATCTTCATATATAATTTGGGACTGCGCAGCCTTGCCTTGGGAAAGGTCTCTCTCTCTCTCTCTCTCCCTCTTTCTTTTTTTTTTTATAAAAAAAAAAAAGAAAAGTGAAAGGGAGTCGCCTGTGTAAAGGGTATTTTTATATTTCCCGACGGCGCGAGAAGGGGAGGGAAAGAAAAAAAAAGTGGCCTTCGTTTTCTCCCGATTTTATTTTCGCTCTTTTCACCTCTCGTCTCCCGCGGGAGGAAATACTTCATGTCAACCTGTGATTCAACGACGAGCTTCCCCGGCTCGGATTCGACGTCTATTGGTGACCTGCTTCTCATTGGGACAGACTCCTCACACTCTCACACTCTCACACTTTCTCACTTCTCTCACAGCATTCCGGAGGTCAGGTGGGGTCAGCAACGACGATCTTTCCAGTGTTCCACTTTTCCATATTTTTCTCCGTGCCGTATCTCATCCAGTCACTCACCCGCTCAGAGCCCGCCTTGCGGTAGTTGGGAAAGGAAGGGGAAAAAAGGGAAAGCGGGAAGAAATTTAAAAAAAAATTAAGAGAATAAAATAAATATATTTCAAGAGGGTGGGGGGAGGAGGGGGGGGGGAAAGTCGCAGTTTTTCCCGGGACCACAGAAAGAAAGAAAGAAAAAGCCGTTTTGGAAATCATCGTCATAGGTGCTTGTGCTCGAAAAGGGTTGATACTACTACAGCTTTTTCCTGAAGCGTTTCCTGCATAAGTGTATGTTCCACCGGATCCCGCTGCATAGTCTCTCTTTTTACCTTACCTTTTGCCTTACCTTTTATTATTATTATTATTATTTTTATTTTTTCTAACTAAGTCGCAACTTATATAGAAACGCCTTTTTCCAACAACCTTAATAATTATTTTTTCTTATTCCTCATTTTTGGGGATAACGGGGTGGTGGGTGCACCTATCAGTACCATGCTGCCCGATGCATCCCTACTATCATCACATCATCATCCTCGCCCTAACAACTACTACCACCACCACCACCACCACAACCACCACACCGTTGCTCGCCCCCCCCCTGCCGCTTACTCGTGCGGCGGGGGTATAGTGCTGGGTTCCGTGGGCAACAACTACAACATGGAGGGTCACTGGCGAAAACCCTCTTCCTCGTCTTCCTCGACAACCTCGGCTTATTCCTCCCCACCCAGTGACTATGTTGGCGATGTGTACCGGGAAACCAACAATTGGAGGAGGGGTGGTATGGTGGGGAGTGGTGGTGGGGGATATGGCACAGCTAGTGAGGGCGAATTCTCAGAGCACTTTGGCCTGTTGAAACATTCCAACACGCCGGCAATTAGTCGGGCCCGCGCCCCAGGTCTGAGAATTACCATTCCGAAGGTGGGAGACAGAAGAGGATATTTGGGTGGGGGAGGGAGTAGTATATTATTGTCGACCTTGCCTTCGTCCCCTTCCATCAACTCATTGAGGACATTGGTCAATAGAGCTGCTTCTGAAAGTACTCCCACCATCACGGAATATCACACTGATAATACCAAAACGGAGAAGACTGAATATTGTGCCACAATGCTCTCGTTAAACAAGGTAATGCAGAGGCAGAAGAAGTTCTTCTCCGACACATTCTCCGGGATAAAGTCTGGCTTCAAGGCCAGGTTCCAGGGAACGAAGAGTGGCAGCAGCAGCGGCCATGGGAGGGAGGAAAGTCTGGAGGAGGTCTGCTACTCTCTCATCAATCTGCCCGACGAGGAGATCTCCACCAGACGGGCCACCCGCGCTGAGGACCTGGGCTGCACTGTCTTCAAGAGACAGCCTCTCACCTTCCTTGTGACGGCTTTGAGAAACAAGCAGTTCGAATTGATGCTCCCCTCCATCCCCGAGACCATGGCGTCTAAGGGTCTCGAACATGTACTAGCCGGCGACGCAGAGGAGCAAGGTCACGGAGGGAGCTTCGAGAAATTCCTCTCCATGCTGCCCGAGAACTGCAGAGACATCTCCGAGAAAGCTAGCCCCCACGGCCTCGTCCCCAAGCTACTACCCTATGGAGAAATATCTGCCAACGCCCGCTACATAGGAAGTTGCTTCTGGATGTGGATATGCATCATAGATGGTACGTGCACCCCACCACCACCACCACCCTTCTTCCCTCATCACTCTTCCCCACTTTAATTATTATTATTATACTAACATTTCCCCTTTCAACCCATAGACCTGACAGAAACCCTCACCGGCGAAGCCTGGGACAAATCCGAATCCGACCTCCTGAGAGTCTTCTCGGAGGACCCCCAGGAGACCCCACCCACCCCATCTCCCACCACCAGCGACATAGTAAAAGTCTCCATAGCCCTGCGAACCGTAATCGACGAAACAGCCCTCAACAAACTCCCCCCCAGCACCTCCACCAGCACCTCCACCACCACCACCACCATCAACGGCTCCGACTATCACCCGAACGCTGACAACCTCTGGCGCTCCATGTTCCGCAAAGCCCTGCGCGAAGTGATCCTAGGCTTCCGCGCCGAGCGTCCCCTCCTCAAGCATAACAGCGCCAGCAAGATCGATCTCGCAGAGTGGATGCGTGTCAGGATAATCACAATCTCAGGTATGTGTAACAATTATAACCCCAACTAACTAAAAAAAACCAACCCCAACCAACTAACCAAAAACCAATTAAAAAAGTCCGCCCCTTCATGATCATAGCCCGCGCAAGCTTAGGCCTTGACCCCACGCTCTCCCCGCTAGGCAACCCCCTAGCAGAAAACTACCAAGACCTCCTCCGCACCTCGAAAAAGTCCAACAGGAATAACCTGGCGAAAGTGGAATGCTTACTGCAATTGATTATGGGTTTACAAAATGATATCATAGGTATATAATATTTATTTTTTCCCCCCATCACGAAATATCACTCTAACGAAAAAAAAAAAAACAAAGGTTGGGAAAAAGACCACAAGACGGAAATGCCCCTCAACACCGTCCAAATCCTCATCAAGCGTGGCAAGAAGCCGATAAAAGCCCTGGCCCAGGTGATAGCCATGCACAACGAACTCGTCGAGCACCTGGCAAAGTACGGCGACTGGGTCTGGTCCGAGACCTTCGAGTTACCGCCCATGACGCCGTTGCCACCGATGACCCCCTTGCCCTATGGAATTGGGGTAGATCATCATCATCATCATCATCATCGTGAGGATTTCATTGGTGGTGGTGGTGGGAATCCGCCGGTGCTTACGGTGCAGATGCCGCCGCCCTTGTCCAGTGGTGGGAGGAGTAGTAGTAGCAGCACTTTTGGCCCTGTTGGTGTTGTTGTTGGCGCTGGTGGTGCTGGTGGGCTGAAAGTTTTTGGAAACCACTTTTCTACGCTGAGTAATGATAGTAGTAGTAGTAGTTGGAGCGCTGCTTCTTCGTTGAGGACTGGAGGAGGAGGAGGAGGAGGGGGGGATGTAGGTTATGGTGGAGACAACAGGGACTCTCTACTATCCACTAGGAGACCCGGGACTGCGTGCTCCTCTGCCATGGGTGCTAATTCTAGCACGGAGAACTTGAGGAAGTATCTTGAGTTGGTTGTTGGTTTTTCGGCCGGTATGGCGAATTGGATGGTGGATAGTCGGAGGTATGTTGTTTGATTGATGGATTGATTGATTGATTGATGGGATTGCTTTTTGGTGGGGGGGGAAGTTTTTTTATGTTTTGTTTTTGGTTATTTGGTTCCTCTCATGTCTTGGTTGGTTATTCTTTTCTTCTTTCTTTTCTTTCTTTGGCCGCTCTTTCTTCCTTTGGCCGACAAATACCAGTTCATAGCCTTTCATTTTCTTTGTACTCACTTTTTTTTCTCTTTCTTTTTTCCATCTCCACTTTCTTCTTCTTCTTCTTCTTCTTGCTTTCCTTTCGAGTATTTATTTATTTACTGTGCTTGAGGAGTGTTTATTTATTTATTTCTATTTTTCTTTTCTTTGGAATAACTGTACTTTATGGTTTTGTTTTTTTTCCTTTTCCTTTTCCTTTTTGGTTATTATCGTCGGTGTTGGAATCGGTCAGGATGGAATGGATGGAATGGATGGATGGATGGGGTGGATGGATGAATGGATCGGGAATAGAAAGGAGGTTTTACGTTTTTTAGTTGGAATATGTGTCATTAGCAGTTTTTTTAGTTTTTTAGCCCTTGCTTTGCCTTGCTTTGCTTTTTTGTACTGTCCTTGTACAGTATTATAGAATTTCAACTTATATAACTTGACAAGAAAGAAAAAACACCCTTACTTTTCCTTTTTTTTTGGTTTTTGGTTTTTGTGGCTTCCACGTTATAGAACGGTTTGTTTAACGGGCAAGGGAGGGAGGGAGGGAAGTGCAGGAATATCCTTGCGCTGCTCACGCCCTGGCTTATAACGTTAGAGAGGTACATAACAGAGGTAACAAGGTAAGAAGTACCGAACGGAACATTCGAGCGCTGGCGCTCGGATACAAGTTACGCACAGATTGTTAGTTAGCCATAGCTTTTGCTAATCCCTGTGTCCGAGTTACTTCTTACTTCTTACTTGTATCCGTCATCGTCACCCCCCATCTTCCTCACCACTTCCTCACCGGCACTTGTTTATCAGCGATAAGCTCACGTGCCGCTAAGGTGTCATGCCTCATCACACCAACACCAAACCATTCATCACAACCCCTCACTCGCGCAGTATTGCACTCACTTACCCCAGTGCATTCCAACAGTGCCCTAACTAACTTGTATAGATCCCGCATGACCACTTGTCGCTGCCCCTCCCCCGCCAAGGACCCCAAAGGCACACCAATACGGATACGGACCTCAAAAGTTGGTCCTAGGGCCGAAACGAGTTTTGGGGTGTTGGAATAGGGCTGCGAAGCGGTTAGTGCAATACACTTGCACCTGCGGTTGATTTCGGTGCTACTTTTTGCGGCAAGTTTTGATGGGGCGTGAGTCGAGCGCTTTTATGGAGATTGGGTACCCATGAGGTGTTGGCTCTGGGGAGATGCGTTGGATGGGGAAGGTCAGGTGGGAATAAACACTAAAATAGAACGATTGGTTGTTGCTACGCTATCCGTAAGGGGGCTACACACGCGGAATCAGAGTTCAGTGTTGGTTTAGTCATCAGGTGCGTGCGCGAACGCCTTCTGCCGGGATGGCGACTTCCAAGAACCTCTTAGGCACCCTGGTGCCGTCACTGTACGGAGGACTCTACGATGGACGACTGTGGAGGTACTGGTGACTAAATCCTAGCCTACACACGTGTGATCAAATGTTATGCTCTCCGCATGGTACTTGGCCATTTGAAAGGTATTTGGACACTTTGGAATTATTAGCACTTATCTTGGCGCCAAGCGTCCTCATCCTTTATAAAGGGTCGGGTACGACGAGCATATGCTGCTCTTTACCACAATATGAATATCGATTCTAGCCTTTGCCCTAAGATAACACGCAAGCAACTTGTGTAATGGGTTGCTAAAACCAATTGTAGCATAGTTCCTTACAGCAGACTCAACACGAAATCCCAAAATGGTAAAAAGCGGCTATCTACCTGAGAACTATCCGAGTTCTCTTTAGATCTAGGAGAGCATTTAGATCAACTGAGTGAAAGCCCTATTGACAGGGCTTCTGATAGGCTTAACCTCCTTCCAGAAGTTAACCGTAGCGACGGCGCGCTTAGAGATTCCAGCGGGTGTGAACTCAAATTTCTCATAGACCTTTATTCTATGTCAGCTATTGTGTGCCCCCCCAAGCAGAGCTTAAATGCCTTCGGGCACATACCTGCTTATAAGGACCGGATGCGCCAAATCGATTTAGTCCGAATTGCTCATGCGAAAACTTCTCCCAACCCAATGTGGTCATAACCTCGACGGACAGAACTGGGATGCCATCGGGGATGACAGAAAGTCTGTATCCCTTGTCCTGAGCGTCGAAAACTTCCCAGCAAGGAAGCGAAACAACTCTTGCAACAAGGTTGTGGTTATCCTCAAGGTATTTGACAGCATCGACACAGATGCCCACTTCGCTACCGGTCGAGATAAGAGTAATGTCGGCATTCTGTGCCTCAACAGCAACATACCCACCCTTGGCCGCCCGCTCAATAGTGGAGTTCTCAAGTTGGGGAAGGTTTTGTCTGCTGAGAGCGATAATACTTGGGGTTTGTTTCGAGGTAAGGGCCACATAGTAAGCTGCGGAAACTTCATTACCATCTGCTGGACTTGGGGACCGTTAGCTCCTACTGCGGGAGAGAAATTGTGAATTGTGAAAACCTACCGCCAGACCATGCAGTTAGGTAGGGCACGGAAATGGGCCAATGTCTCAATAGGCTGATGGGTAGGTCCATCTTCACCAAGACCGATGCTGTATCCATTCAATTTACTGCGCATAGCTAAAAGTGGAGTACTCAGGGTTATACGTACGAATCGTGCGTTGCAACGTGGATACATCGTATATGGCTCAAGGCACTTAGTCTTACAGAGCCGGCGGCATAGGATACAAAGTTTAAGAAGGTTCCGCCGAAAGGGATGATAGTGCCATATGCAGCAAGGCCGTTCATAATACCAGCCATGGCATGCTCACGCACACCGTATCTAATGTAACGGCCAGCATAGTCCCCAAGCTTAGTTGAGGGAGGCTGGAAGTCGATTGCTTCCTTTGCCCTCGTGAGGTTGGACCCAGTCAAATCGGCGGAGCCACCAACAAGCTCCGGAATAATGGGGTATAATTTAGAGAGAACAGTCTCGGAAAGTTTCCGAGAGGCAACGGCAGCGTCAGTAGATTTATATCTAATAAACCACTTGTTAGCACCGCCACATTGGGCTCGGAACAAAAGCGATGGGGCCCTACGTTGGCAAATGCTGCTCCCAGCCTTCGGGGAGTCTTCCATCAAGTCTTCTTGAAAGGTCCTCTGCTTCTTTAGGATATTCGCCTTTGTACTTGGCGAACAATTGCTTCCACTCTTCCTCAGCAGCTGCTCCCTTAGAGGCTGTTTCTCCATAAGCCTCATACACCTGGGAAGGAACGTCGAAGCTCTTCTCAGGGTTAAATCCGAACTTAGCCTTAACGCCCTTGGCATCATCAGCCTTTAAAGGATTTCCGTGAACACCTCCGGTACCCGCGAGCTTAGAGCCGAAGCCAATGGTTGTAGTAAGCTTGATAACTGATGGCTTATCAGTGACAGCCTTGGCCTCGGCAATGGCCTTCTCAATTCCCTCAAGATCGTGGTCCCCGTCTTCGACATGGAGTGTGTGCCATCCATAAGCCTCGAATCTCTTTAGGACGTCCTCAGTGAAGGCACAATTGGTGTCACCATCCTATAAATAATTAGCGGGGCCATCCTACAACCGGCCACTAAAATTTCTTACAATCGAGATATGGTTGTCATCATAGATAGCAATAAGATTCCCCAATTGCAAATGACCAGCAGCCGAAGCCGCCTCGGAAGCGATACCCTCCATAGCACATCCATCGCCAAAGTACATATACGTGTAATTGTCAATAATGTTATATCCGGGCTTATTAAAGATGGCAGCGGTGTGGGCTTGAGCGATGGCAAGGCCGACGGCGTTAGAGAAACCCTGCCCGAGAGGACCAGTGGTAACCTCAACACCAGGGGTATCAGTTGCCTCGGGGTGACCAGGTGTCTTGGATCCGAGTTGCTATAGCACGGTTGTTATTATATGTTAGACGTCGTAGAAATAAGCAACAGTGCACTAAAATAGGCTGGGTGAGAAGATTCCCCCACATAGAGGGGTCTTTTCCTGTTCTTATATCTCGGTGCAAACTCAACCTAATAAGTAATGGAGCATTCACTTACACGGAAAGCCTTCAGGTCATCAAGGCTGAGATCGTAGCCAAAAAGATGCAACAAAGCATATTGTAACATGCAACCGTGACCATTACTACAAAGGTTAGTTCAGTGATTGTCCATGCCACCATTTCAAACTTGTGCCACACAGGCAAAAGGTTTATGCAGACTTACGACAGAACAAATCGATCCCTATTGGCCCATGAGGGGTTCTTAGGATTAAACTTCATAAACCTTAAGAAATTTGTAATATTAGTATTTTAGCTCTAGAGGAGCATTAGTAGCATGTTGAGAATTCTACTTATTAAAAAGAACATGGGAAACAGGTGCCATTCCCATTGGCGCACCGGGATGACCGGAGTTTGCTGCGGAAGTAGCATCGATCTAGAGGCAAAGGAGCTCAGCTTCTTTCGTCCAAGCATGGAGAGGAAGACAAGAGAGATGACTGCTAATCCAAAAAGGTTTTAACGCACCGCTAGAATACGGATGGTATTGATAGCCAATTGGTCGAGCTCGCCGTAAGTCATGATGAACGAATTGGTATGTGAAGTAAAACTGGTCTTCGTTTCGACTCTGTTCTCGCGAATGTGTCTGAGTGGGGGGGGGGGA
>Ga0307509_10004698_pt1 | contig 19497 bp, 25 predicted proteins | sample 10_EM_MG_FD_202245 | JGI IMG/M metagenome (GOLD analysis project Ga0307509, IMG submission 202245) | Populus trichocarpa ectomycorrhiza microbial communities from riparian zone in the Pacific Northwest, United States - 10_EM | ecosystem: Host-associated > Plants > Roots > Unclassified | place...
GGACCACTGACTTTCAAATCCCTGTAGTACGAGATAAAGCGTCTTTCCTCTTTCAGAAATCTCCATACTCTCATTATCAATACAACGGTGAAACAGCGCACAAACGATGGATCACGGCTGCAAACCTGTATTACGAATGCGAAATCCATGCTCGTGGATTTGCCACCTACCAAGCAAAGGAGGTATTTTCATATATGGCACGAGTACGACAGGGACCTTCACAGCCGATACAGCGATTCAGAAACGCAGAGACGCCTTATCCCTGTAGGCTACTTCAGCGAGGTCAATCTCGATTAGGTTGGAAGAGGCCTCGTCTTGCAAAGTACTCCTATCTCACTAGGCACTTATTTATATTGGCAATGTAATACCCAAGAGCAGCAATGACTTGAACAAAAATAAGAGATCTTTTATATTTATTTGTATGAGTGTCAATCCGAAAGGTCATTGATAAGATCAGAGTCATCTACTACATAATCCGCATAGTCCTGACCAATATTGAGTAATTAAGAGAGCGAAATAAGAAATGTCCTACCTCGAAATTGACATCCTGGACCCGAACTGGTATAAGGGGAGGTGTTACATATGTGACCTTCAGAGGAGATTTTTTGTCCGAAATATGGCGAGGAGCCGGCGGCTGAGACTTTTTTGAAGGCGAGTATGGTTTTTTGTACAAGCGTGCAGAAGAGTTTGTGGGGGTTACAGGGCTTTTCGCAACCTCGGATATCAATTTCAATTCATCAGGTTCCTCAGTGAGGGGTTTAGAGCTGGTAGTTCCGGTTGGCAATAGTTGCGGTGATTCTCTCGTACTTCCTCCAGAAGTGTCCTCTGTATTCCCATCCTCTGGACCCAAGATCTCTATTTCTCCGCACAATGCATCAGGAGGGATGATTTCATTGAATTGTTTCACAAGCTGTTGTTCAAGATCTTCCCAATCTCGCTCGAATGTAGCTGGTAATAACGCTCCTTGATTGGCCATAGCATCAGCCCCGTCGTTGCCGACATCGCCACTGTGGCCCTTGACGTATTCAAGGACAACTTTTTGGCCGAGTTTGGACCGGATATCCAGATACGTAGATATACAACGGATAATACCAGCGTTCTTTACGGGATCACCTCCAGCACTGAGCCAATCATTTTGTCGCCATTTATGAATCCAAGTTCGAAGACCTGAGAGTACAGTATGTAAGCAAATAATTTAAGTCAAAGATTTGCAGAAGAGCTGACAATTTATAGAGTACTGGGAATCTGTTCGTATCATCATGGGCTTCTTGGAGACTGGGGTAGTTTCCAGGACTCGCAGGATCGCCTTGAGGTGTTACCAGTTAGATGGATCATTGACCCACAGGAAAAAAGGACAAACGATCAGCTCAGCTCGATTGTTCGTCTGGTCTCCTGGACACCTTTCGGCCAAGTTTCTGGAGGAAAAAGACATTAAAAGAAGTCTAGGGGGCACATGTTAAATAACCTGCCTCGGATCGTTCAACCCCCACCAAACCCCAACTCCGGCGATGGACCCTATCTTCCCATTCCCTTTGCATGCACCGTCGCTGTATACAATGTCCCAACCAGACACATCCTCTACTTCTGGACCAAAGGTGTGTTTCTTCCCCTTACTCTTAACATGTCTTGAGTTACCCACATCGGTGGAAAACGATGGGATGGAGTCGGATGGAGCAGCGTCAGCGATAAATTTCTCCGCCGTCAATAGTGTCGAGAATTTCTGGTATTTTGCATCGGGAAAACCCTTGATTTGTGCCTCACACTCGGCCCTTCAGAGAACGTTAGATCGGAAGGTGATTCTTCGATGGGTAGTGTTACCAAGTAGTGTAAATTCCAGTATTTCTGCCCTTCCTAACGGCATAGAACCCTCCCTTTGTTCGGTTAGAAGGCATTTCCAGTCGATGGCTATTCAATCGCCAGATTTTTGGAAGCTGGAAATTTCTGGTCAAGGCCTTGGAGTATGCCAGACTTGAGATGAAAGAAGTTGGAGGCAGTTTTACATGAACCGTTTTACATAAAGATAGATACAAAATCAGAGGCTGTCACGAACATGGAATGGTTTTTTCACGTCACGTGGGGTGACAAGCGCGTTTCATCTGGATATCTACGCTACGAGGATAAATACGTTAGAAGATCGACCGGACTTGTCAATCGTCACCAAACATTATCTTCAGATTTTGAATGCTTTCTGGATCCGATTTCCCACTACCACGAAAGGCCTCATTGACGATGGCGGTTTTTCGCTTCTGAATCTGTAAAATCCGATTCTCGATAGTTCGGGCAACCTAGAAGGCAATCAGCGTCCACGAATGACCAGAAGGCCTTGTCACAAACAACGAAGTGTTTTACATAGACAGCCTTCTCCTGGCCGATCCTGTGCACCCGGTCAATTGCTGCGGCCAACAGTGAGTACGCCATGGCCCATGAAGGAAAAGTTCACAAGTGGTGGCAACCTTGATTTTCAACCGCTGCGTTCCACCAACAATCCATCTTCGAGTTTCTTTAGAACAACACGAATTTTGGAGAATACCCGAACTTACCATGAATACATGATTTGCGGTTGTTAGCTGACAGTTATTAGGGGGTGTGGATAGGAGTAAATTTGCGCCAGGTACACACATTCAAACCAACCCCGCCGGCTTTCAAGCTCACAATCAGAACTTTCGGTTTGCGCGATGACGACTTGAAGTCAGTAATTGCTGCTGCCTTTTTCTTCACATCCATGGTGCCATCGAAGCGACATAGATCAAAATGTTCCCTTTCCAAAGCAACTTGAATAAGGTCCAAAAAGCTGGTAAACTGAGAAAAAACTACAGCCCTAAAGCAAGGGTCTTGATCTCTCAGCTTCCCTTAAACAGACAACATTAGTCCATGCTAGAATGGTAAGCCAGCAGAAACGCACGAAGATTCTGAACCAAAGCATCGAGCTTCGTAGAGGACTGGAAATCATTGCGTCTCAAAACGGGGCCAGGGTCTGAAATTTGGAAGGCGCCAAAGGCAGGGTCCTGCTCTTTCTTGAGGATTTCCACCAGGTCTGTGCTCTGATGAGGGAATCTGTTACTCACTAGAATAATTGAGAAAGGAGAAGCCAACCTTGATGGGTCCGTGTGAGCATGTGGGACAATTAGGTTCTTGTCCTCTCTCTTCGCATATGCCGATATGAGAGATGATACAATCCTTGCAGCTAAAGTAAATGAGAGTAAGATATTTCAAAAATAAGGAATAAAATACGTACAACTGGTGCATGCATTTTGGGATAACCATTGGAGCCTCCATTTCGTTGAAACAAATCGGACAATCTGCATTGTCATCGTGTTTAAGGCTGGCAATGAAATTATCCGCAAATTTACTAGGACCCCCATCCGCCACTTGTCCCTCTTGAGCGAAACGTGCAATCAGATCATTAACATCGACTCTTCCTCCATCGTCAGGTGATAGTGCTCTTTCGACATTCTTCGTTAGAACTAGATTTGGATGAAGGACGGCCCGTCGAAGTCTAATAAAGAGATCAATAACTCGTCCATAGGTCTGCAAATATTCAATGACCTCATTAGCATAGCCAAAATGTGAGTGTAATTTTTCCCAACAAGTCCTTTCGCATCCAACTGTTCAAAATTTCGCTTTATGGAGATATAAATGGAGTCATAAATTTTCCTTTCAAGAGGGGTGAATTCGAGCTCCTCGATGACCACCTAAAATATACCAAGTCAGAATGAGCAAAATGTCATGGCAATGAGAAAACGTGTTACCTCCTTGGGAGGCAATTCTACTATTCTATTTCCATCCTGGTCTCTCATAGTCTTTTCTCGTCTTAAGAGGATGCTTTCTAAGATAACTTGGACGACTTCAATTGCTTTAGGATCACGACCTAGGAAAGGTATCGTAATAAACCTAGAGCAAGTTGATTTTAGTGTGCTGGATAATTAGATGCAGGAAACCCACGAGCGAAAAAAGGAAAATTCAGACCACGGCTTGAAGTCAAGGAATTTCCTGATCGAATAATAAATATGATAAAAAAACTAAATTTCAGCCCTTGTTGAAAACTGAAACGAACAGAAGTGAATAAAGATCCTCGAGTCTGTTCACAATAGGGGTTCCTGGACAATCTTTAGAAGGGGAGGACAGCAAATATTGTATGAATTCGTTACCAGTTACAGCCCATCTTCGCCTTGCAGAGAGTGCATAAACAGCTTTTGCTGTTTTGCTTGTCCGCGATTTACAAGCATGAGCTTCGTCGAGAATGACACGGAACCAATTGACTGACGGCAAATCAGAAAAAGTAGACGGCGTATTATTCCCGCTCACTCTCAAATATTGGAGACTTGGTGTGACTCGTTTGATCCATCTTCGCATGCTCAGAGGCCAGAACGCCATATGAGGTGATTACAACTCTGATAGTTTTGTTATTTTCTTCGTCACCCAAGAGAGCATCTAGGTCAAGTCGATTTTGACCATGCCACACAATGATATCAAAAGTGCTAGGCTTGCTTGATCGCCGAAGTTCTTCAAGCCACTGGTTCAGCAGAGAAGTTGGTGCAACTATCAAAGTAGCAGATGGAGGCGCGAATGATTGTGGGTTTCGCTGGCTGACGGCACGGAACGCATTATTCAACTTCAATTGTTTTGTTTTTGACCGCAGGCCTGGTTCCTCGAATAAGTCATTCTGCGGAAGGCTTGTTTGGATGAGAGCAGATAACATTATTGTTTTGCCCATGCCCACTATGTATGGAGATGAATAAGGAAGAAGCAAGCAGCGGTTATCGAACGCACTTTCTGATCACGGGTTATCAAGGAATTTACTTCAGATCAATTATCGTTAGTTAGGAATAAAAAAAGACTTTACCATCACTAAAATTGAGTTGAGTGACGTGTGGAGCGGCATGAGTGAGGACTTACGCTAGAATCCCTCCTCTACAGTTCACTTCAGCCTTAGGAAATTTCAAGCTTAGTTCGCCTGAATAGGGATTGAAATAGAAAAGCTTTTCATCAGCTGTCAAGTCTATCATTTCGCCATCCATAATAGGTTCTTGAGGAAGCGAGTATCTATTATAGTGTGAATTTATGTAAGTAGCTGATCTGGTTGAACACTTACTCGGACCATAATGGATGCATCGAGGTGGCTTCCCGAGCAATATTTGTTCCGTTCTCCAGGGAATGCATCCAGCTACCAACGAGAGTGAGTGTCTGATGGTTAGACATCGAAGCCAGAAGTACGAACAACAATGCTTGCTTCTGATATCCACGGAGGGTGAGATTAAAGGATTCTGAGGGCTCCATTTCCCCCATTTTGAGATCATTGTGTTGAGCCCTTTCAAAATCAGGTTCAGAAAACACATAATCAAAAGAGAAAAAATAAGACCTTGAATAGATGGCTTCGATGTCATTCCTTGATAAGTCTTCACTATCTTCGACTTCAATCTCTTCGCCGTCTCCGACAATTTCCTTAACTTTCTTAACGGGCCGTTTAGCCAATTTCTTGGATACTTCCTCTGTTATATTGAATTCTGTAGTCTTGCCCTTCACATTAGCACCAGCTTGAGGTTTCAATCCCACAAGGTCAAAAAGTTTTACGAGGGCTTGCTTGCGCTCTCGGAGCCCACTGAAGAATAATCACTCTTAAAGTGAAGTGAAAAGATTCATCGGAATCACCTACCTTTCTTCATGTGTCTCGAGGCCTTCGTTGAACCCAAGTTGAGTGGCTTCATCACTTTGGCGAGAAAGGCTGAGTGGTCTGAATGCGGGAGCAAGGAAATATATGTGGAGGGTCACAATCAACCCAACGCCAGTGGTCAACCTCTCTGGACAATCGGTCATGATACCCCTTATCTCGACCATATCTGCAGAAGGTGAAAATATGTAAAATGGATAATGATTCCCCATACCTAGTTCGAGTAATTTCGAAACCCACCAAGACGTGTCCGTCGGTAACCTACCAAATTCTTGAAGCAAAATTAACTTTGTAAGCCGCAGCCATTATTAGTTAACATACCAATGCCTTTGTTGTTTACCAGTCGAACAATGGTATCCGTCTTCTTCTTCTTGTTAACTTTTTTGGGGGGTTGCGATTTGAGCATACTCGTTAGTGTGACCTGCTTCTTTCCGTTGGTTTTGTTCTTGTCATTCACAGATGTAGTTGGGTTGGGTTTGGAGGGTTGTGTGCCTTGCCTCTCTCTATAAATCATAACACTTTCGTTCGCTGTGACGTATCCCCTCCCAGAAACATTACTCCAGGCATTAGGAACCACTACTTCACCGAGATAGGCAAGCATAGAATTATCTCCTGGAAGCTCGGTGGAGATTTGCTGGGGCGAAGAGAAACGTCGCTTCTTCGCCACAGGTGCTGGTGATAGAGGTTTCTGTTCAGGGGTGGAAGAGAGGGGCATTGTGTCGACGGTAGTCTTATTGTTTATTCCTGATCGAGAGTCTGTCGATTTCTCTATTACTTCAATGTCGCTGTCGCTGTCTTCCATAACCATGGCTTGACGCTTAGTCGGTACGGAAGGTTCTGATTCAACTGACATAATTTCGTCGTCATCATCCAGGAAAAGCTTGGGAAAATGAGATGAAGGAGCTGAAGACGACCTTTGCGGTGTGCATGGCAAACTCGGGCTCTCCGACATGCGTCCAAGCCTGAAGTTTGGCACCACTTCATCTCCGGCAGATTGCATAGTCACATCTTCCCCTTCTTCTTCTTCATCAGAGCCAGCAAAGAACAGACCAGGTGGAGGCTCCTTTATCTTGTCTATGTCCATCATTGGGTGAAAGTTTGAGATGTGAAGACGCGTCGCAAGGGCAATTAGACGCGTCCAAGAACGCGCATGGTCAAACAGGGACAAATATCGCCGAAAGAGATTTCCACCTCGTCGGTTTTCGAACCGTTTTCCTCATCCTATCCCAAATCCCTCCTTCAGATATTACAAAAATGCAGCGTGGACTTCCCATGGTGAATCTTTTGTTTAATTTTTGGATATTTCTAAATCCCTTCGTTTAGCAACCAACTGTCGTCTTGCTGAAAGAAGGCACTGATGCATCGCAAGGGATGCCGCAATTACTTTCCAACATCTCTGCATGTCTCGCAATCTCGGAAACATTGGCCAGCACCCTTGGCCCAAGGGGCATGGATAAATTAATTGTAAACGATCGGGGTGAGGCGCAAATCACAAACGATGGTGCAACCATTTTGAAACTCTTGGACATTGTTCATCCCGCTGCGCGTACTCTCGTTGATATCGCTCGTGCTCAAGACGCGGAGGTTGGTGATGGAACAACTAGTGTCGTTCTCCTTGCATCTCAGTTGCTAAAGGAAGTCCGGAGCTTTATCGAGGAAGGCGTTAGCCCTCATATCATTATGAAGGGATTCAGGAAGGCTTCGCAACTAGTACGTATCATGCCTGTTTTCCTTTTATTCTTTTAAAAATCTATCTCTTAGGCCCTGGACAAGATTCTGGAGCTGCAGGTTACGGTCGATAAGTCCGATCCAGAGTAAATTCATATTCTTTTTCTGGCCACATTTGAGTCTCATCGATCTCACAGACGATTCCGGTCCCTGCTGCTAAAGTGCGCGTCAACATCCATGTCCTCTAAGTTGATCCATTCCGAAAAACCCTTCTTCTCTAAAATGGTCGTCGATGCCATTGGATGTTTGGATCAGGATGATCTCGACGAGTCACTCATCGGGATTAAGAAGATCGCAGGTGGTGGATTGCAAGATTCTCTCCTGGTGAAGGGCGTTTCCTTCAAGAAAACCTTCACATATGCTGGGGCGGAACAGCAACCAAAGCATTTCACTGACCCACTCATTCTCTGCCTGAACGTGGAACTGGAACTCAAGGCGGAGAAAGACAACGCCGAAGTACGCGTCGATGCCGTTTCAGATTACCAAGCCATCGTGGACGCGGAATGGGAAATCATCTACCGCAAACTTGAGGCTATCGAAAAGACTGGCGCAAAGGTCGTTCTCAGCAAGCTCCCAATTGGCGACCTTGCTACCCAGTGGTTTGCTGACAGGGATATTTTCTGCGCCGGTCGTGTAGCTGGTGGTGACCTTCGACGTGTTGTGCAAGCTGCTGGTGGTGCTATTCAATCAACCTGCTCTGATATCGGCAGGGAGCACCTAGGAACTTGTGGCCTTTTTGAAGAACGACAAATCGGCGGCGAAAGATACAACATTTTTGAAAATTGCCCCAAGGCCAAGACTTGCACGCTCTTGCTTCGCGGTGGCGCAGAGCAATTTATTGAGGAGGTAGAAAGGAGTCTGCATGATGCTCTCATGGTCGTCAAAAGGGCCGTCAGAAATGGTGAAGTAGTTGCCGGTGGAGGAGCCATCGAGGTAACGATTAAAATCAATTCTGCATTCCGGTTCTGACCGAACCTGTTCTACCCAGATGGAACTCTCTGCTCACATCCGAAAACACGCCTTGAGCATTCCAGGGAAATTACAATTGATCATTGCTGCCTTCGCAAAGGCACTTGAAATTATCCCCCGTCAAATTTGCGATAATGCCGGATTGGATTCGACGGATATTCTAAATAAGCTGCGGATGAAGCACGCAACCGGAGAGAGATGGTACGGCGTAGATGTCGACGGGGCTTCGGGCGTTCGCGATAATATGGACGCGTTTGTTTGGGAGCCCAGCCTGGTGAAGGTGAATGCTATCAGCAGCGCCACCGAGGCCGCTTGCCTGATTCTCAGCGTCGATGAAACGGTCCGAAATCCCCAAAGCGAAGCAGTGAGTCTGTATTCACCGATTCTATTGGCTGAGGCTCATCTGTCTTCTTCAGCAAAACGCTGGTCCGAAGGCCCCACCGGGCACGGCCCAACGAGCACTGAGAGGCCGAGGACGGGGCATGGCCCGGCGCTAGATGAGGGCCGCTACCATGTACGAAATGCAATCCACTTGGCAAGTCCGTTAGACTACCATTGCAATGAAAAAATTCTTTCTGGTCGCTAAGTCGTGAACGCCACCTATTCATTGGCAATCTATACTTGCTTGTTCCCTGATGCAAGTATCATTTTTCTTTCCACCTCTCTGGCCCATGTCCTCTCCAACTGTTCCTATTCAGTCATGGCCCCCGCCCTCTTTCGAGAAGAATTCAGTGATAAGAGGGAGGTATATTGATCACAATAGCTGCATCTATCAGGAGAGACTTGAAAGAAGTCACCACCAATGCCGAGAATCAATGAACAGGTGTTTCTCTCCGCGCCCCTGACTCCATTGCCACCATAACCTCTCATCTTCCACAACCCTGTGAACCGGCTAGGCCCACTTACTGTTTCCCCGCCCGTCAACTAAGAATTCTCATCGCTTGAACGTTCCAGCTAAGTAGACATGGCGGGTGAGGTGCATTGAAGAACCAGATGCCTGGTGGATTTCCATAAATAATTACTCGCACGACTGGCCACCGTGTTCTCTGCACTCGACTAGCCATCTTTTCTGCCGCACAACTCTCACTCGGCCTCCAACGATTTTTTGTTTAAACTTAGCCTCGCCACGATTAAACAAGGCCAAAAAATGCTACAGAACGGTCAGTTTTGTATGATCTTGTCTTATCTTACATAGGTGATCCACTCCAGATATAGTAAAGGCTAGGCCATATTTGGACATTTGTGGTGTGGGAGGATCGCGCAATCCAACTGCCTCAACACGCAATAAAGCATGAAGTTCATCCAGCTCGCATGTGGTATCTTGTATCCTAACGTTTATTTCTGGACTTAGAATGGGCCGGGGTAACAACAGGATAATGCACGCTCTTCAATGCCCACAGTTAAATTGACTGAGTCTCCTCCTCTCTTCCTGAAGGATGTCTGTAGTTCTCTTAGGCGGAGAGACAAAGAGGACATTGTCAAGCCGATCTCCGGACTCAAAATTTGACCCTAGTGAAGACCACGACAAGTCGCTGGAATTTGGTACCTCCCCTGACGCGGCGATAGGCACTGGGTTTCCATTCTTCCGGAAACGAGTGAAGGTTGATTTGGACGCTATTGCAACCCAGAGATCAGTCTTTGATGACCCAAAAACTCTTGATATCTACCGTCCTCCTCCTCAATATGAAAATTCCCATCGATTTGACCCAGAAGCGAGGTGGTCTTGGAGAGAGGAAAAGGCAAGCCTGTTTCTTGAATTACCGCTCCCGCTTAGATCTGGAACATTTTTTCAGAATGTTGTTCGCAAGATTGACTTTCGCATCGTGATATGGTCATTTGTGATGTCCTTTGCTCTTGAGTTGGACCGCAGCAACATCTCACAAGCAAATGCTGACAATTTTCTCAACGATCTTGGGCTAAATACCAATGACTTCAACCTCGGGAATATTATCTTTCGCCTCTCTTTTCTTTGTGCAGGTGACTTAGCCCCCTCAATCTGCAGAGAGTTTCCGCTCAAATAAACTTCTTCGTTGATAGAGTTGCCATCTCAGCTCGTGTCCAAGCGAGTCGGGCCAGATCTTTGGATTCCCTGCCAGGTAACCAATTGCCGAGCAATTTATGAGTTTATGAAACAGACGTTTCTTAGATGGCACTTTGGAGCATGGTCTCTCTTTCGCAGTTTTGGCTATCAGGAAAGGGAAGTTTTCTTGCATGCAGGCAAGTATAAATCTCGTCCTCGAGTTGTTGCGCCCCTCACTGGGAATAAAATCATTATATCATTCATAGATGCTTGTTGGGCTTCATGCAAGGCGGATTTATACCCGACATTGTCCTCTATCTTTCTTACTTTTATACGAAAACTGAGCGCAAGTTTTGAATCTTGCAACCTGCATTTAGAAGTGCGGACCACTGACTTTCACTCCAATAGTGCCAGTTAGACTCGCCTTTTTCTGGGTTTCCAACTACTCTTCTGATGTCGCTAGTGCCTTCCTTGCCACGGGCATTTTGCGTCTCCGTGGGTAGGCGGCAGGGCTGGCTGGCGATATCTCTTCCTTATCGAAGGGTGTATATCCCTCCTCGTCGGGCTTTGCTCTTTCATGCTCATGCCTCCCGGTCCTACACAAACAAGGACCTGGTTTAGACCGAAAGGGTGGTTTACAGAACGGTGAGTCACTAACAGTATCCTTTCTTCTGAAGTTTCACCCCTAGTATATTTGTATAGTGAGGAAACGATCATGGTCAACAGGTAAGACTTATTTTATTTTATCACAAAGTTTACCAAGGACATTGACGTACAATTCAGGGTTCTGAGAGATGACCCTTCGAAGTCCGACATGCACAACAGGGAAGGTTTGAATGTTAGGATGATATTGGAAGCTATGTCCGATTGGCGCCTCTGGCCCCTGTATGCCCTTGGGCTAACACATATGGGTATTTAGTTCCATCTTTCATTTTGACTGGTTATCTCTGAGGAACTCTTCTGTAGTGCCTGTCGTACCTCCTCAAACATATCTTACCCTATCACTCCGGAATCTCGGGTTCACCACGACTCAAACAACCCTGCTCTCCATACCATCTTCTTTTCTCGGAATGTCGTTGCTCCTTGCGATGGCATTCATCAGCGAAGCCATTAACAGTCGCGTTGCAGCCACCCTGGTGCTCCAGATCTGGGCCATGCCTCTTCTGATTGCGCTTTATACCTTTGATTTACATACATCTTCATGGGCATACTTCGCAGTCGTTTCTTTGATCGCAGCTTATCCATATGTCCATCCCATCCAAGTTGCATGGGCCTCGAGGAACTCTTCTAGTGTTCGCACCAGGTCTGTATTATCCAGGATACATGGAGGAGAACTAATAAGGTATCAGGACCATTTCTGCAAGCATATACAACATGTTTGTTCAGATGGGGGCAATCATTGCGGTGAATAAACCCGGCTTTTCTGTGGAAAGAAAGAATTTGTTCAATATGATTTTAGGCAAACATTTACCGCAAAGACGACAAACCGCTGTGTAAGTTGAACCAAGAATTTACTTGCAAAAGGTCAACTTAAAAATTCGACAGACAAACGAGGAAACAGAGACCTCATGGCTATATGTGCCATGAACTTCTGCCTTTATATCGGGACCTTCTTTTTCTATCGGACACTTAATGCAAAAAGAGCAAAGATCTGGGACTCGTTGACGGCGAAGGTGAATATGACAACTCAAACTGTGAAGAGTGAACGAATTGAATAACGATCATTATTGGAGGAGAAACAGGAATACCTCGAAACCGCAAAAGACGATGGGAATAAAAGGTTGAATTTCCGATTCGCATATTAACAGATCTCGGCGTTACGGGAACGGGGTCAATTTGGCACGGGAGAAATCAGAATATTGAACAAGTAAGGTTGGATTGCAAAATGTTAGAATAATTCGAAAGCTTCCCATACAGGTATTATCTGGCCTTTCTGGTCAACGTCAATCCAACCATTACCATGAGTGTCAATGCTGCCCATATTATCAACTTGGCCAAAAGCTTTCTCCCAGCCCATGCCAACGGCTGCTAACCTACAGACGGATGAACTATTGGAGAAAATCAACACTTTAAAAAATTATTAGAAAGGTATATGTGCTCAAACCTAAGACCACAAATAACCGCATCCGGCTTCAAGTCTTTCTCCTTTGTCCACAGTCCGCCAACCATAGCAAGGTCGACGATCATACCCCTCGTCGCTGCTACACGTTCTTGGAGGTTGAGGGCATCGAATTGCTTTTGTATATATTCTCCAGGACTTGTCAGAACACTCAATCTTGGATCCCAAGAGTCAAAAAGAGAATATGATCTTCCTTCGTACACCTGGGAGAGCTCCTTGTGAACATCCGAAGAGTCCGTCGCCAGATATATAACAGGATGGACTTGGGATGGCGCCCCGTTATGCAGGCGTGACCACGTTTTTTCCACAGCATCCAGATAGTCCTTGGTTGGTATTTTTCTATCCAGGAACGAATACGACAGGGATTTGCGATCTCCCCGTCGGATGTGGGTACCCACGTATTGAGACTTTGCAGCCTTGTCCCCTTGATTGACCTCTGTGAGAAATGAAGAGAATTCCGCCTGCGCAAGACGCAACAATTCCATATTCTGGGCGTTTGGGCGAATGGCAGACTCTAACGATCGAGCTGATGACTCAAAAATGGGCTTCAGTCGATTCAGCTGGTGGGCATATCTGAGATAAACACATTCAACAATCAGTAGGGTGCATAAAGTTTGCGAGAGCGTACGGGTCCTCGTAGTGGTTTGAAAAGGCATGGCCAAAATGAAATTTGGCCGTCCTGGAGGTGATAATCTGTTTTTTTTTCTTTTGAAAATCTAGACTTAAAAGATGAGGTGGCATTATTTACCCAATGCCTGTAGAGTGCATAAGTCCTCTGTGTTATCAGAGCATGCTAAACAAACCTAGATGTACGAGGACAGGCAACCATTTCTACAACCGCAAAGATCAGGACAAAACCAGCGGACAAGGAAACAACAGACCTTCTGGGGGAGGCGGTTTGCAGTCAGGCTCTGGTCCGGGTTGTTGCGTCCTCACATCCTCGAAGTGGTCCAGCCATCTGTACAACACATTTAGCGAAGAAGGGTGGTAAATGCCCTACCCGAAACTCACTTTCCTCTATTCCAATATGTATCGTCGACCAAAAAAGTTCGATTTCTCTAGAAACGAACGATTTATCACAAATAACGGAACGTTAATGATTCCTCTTACCTCACGAGCTAATGCGGCTGCCTGCGATATAATAGCCAAGTCTGCTGAAAGCCCAACCGTACCATCCAGCATATATGTGATCGTACTCGAACAAATTGATACATCAGCATCATGTTTAACGTCCAATGCACCCATTGGGCTGATATCCCAATAATCGCCGTGGGCCATGTATCCTTGATGTTGTTTGGTACATTGTAGGACGTATTCTTGGGTATGGAGTGGAAATGTTGTATAGTTCTCATAGGACAGAAGATTGGCTTTGGATTCCGGAGGGGAAGGGGAAGTTGTGCCCAAAGCCGAAGGTGCGCTCAAAGTCGAGGGTGCGCTCAAAGCGGAGGGCGCTTTAGCTCCTATATATTTATGCAGAGCATCCGGTCGTGTGAAAGAGAGGACGATGAGGATTAATAAGACACCGCCCATAAATATCCCAAAGGCAAGAGGGAGTCGGGATACTGCTACGGACAGTATCTGTGTCGGGTGAAGCACCATGACACTCTTTTGTACAGCGTTCTTAGTGGGGGGATTTGGCCGCCCTCGTGAGCTGCGTATTGAAAATCGAGCGGTTGACGATGAAGCAAGGAGGGGGGCAGACTGCAATGTGTTCTGTTCGTCATATACGTCATCGTCGGCTTCCGATAATTGTAGTTTAGCAAAGCCTTGCTCTGCTCGACTAGTTCGCGATCCGTTGTTGACGTTATGAGGGGTTCTTGGAGTCAGCTGTTCTGAGGTGTATGGCACCGCGGTCGCAACATTCGTGAGTGGCTGAGGGCGTGGCATTAACCCTGTGCACGTATCCTGCCTTCGTCAGAGAGGTGAAGGAAACTGGGACGGGATTTGGGGGGACAGAGTAAGGGACAAGACGGGGTACACAAATCATGATCATAAGTAGTAACACAGCATACGTTGCCGACCCCGTAACGACGACATAAAAATAAATACTTTTCGCTAGCAATCCCATTTACACATATAAATGGATAGGATAAGATATGATAAATGGCTAGGATAGGATATGACAGATAATGTATATAATTGGAAGAAAAAGTCCGAGCTGAATCAAGTAGCAATGAAAAACAACGCAAGTGCAATGGGAATAAGGTCAAGGTCGCATGGATTTTTTTTTTTTTTTTTTTGGGGGGGGGGGGGGGGGGGGGGTAAGTAATTATAGGCAGGTAGCAAACCAAAAATTGGCTCAGACTGGGAGGGAAGATGGGGAAACAGGAGGCTGGGGAGTGTTGGGTGGGTTTTGGGGCAAGGGAGGAGACGCGGGTGGCGTAGGTGCAGTAATTCCCGCTGCGAAAGAGCTGGAGGCGTTCGATCCTGTATTGGCAGAAGAAGCGTCGCCTGCAGTAGGAGGAGTCTGGGTCGGTGCTGAGTTCGGAGAGGTAACGGAACTTGATCCAGGACCTGCGTTTGGGTCATCGCCGTCGCTCAATGCTTTCGAGGGGCCCTGAACGGTAGATGCAGGACCTTTGACGACACCCCCAGCGGCATCACCAACGGGCCCAGGGGCAGCCCCCGCGACTCCACCTATGGCCGCGCCCACAGGGGCTGGGACACTGGACTGATTATACACCCGCGAAACTTCCCGTGCAGCAGCCTGAAGGGATTCCACAGCTTGTGGATCGATAGGTTGGGAACCACCGTTTTGAGCCTCGAGATTCTTTAAAAGGCCGCATACAACCCCAAGGATCGGGATAGTAGGGTTATCACAGAACGCTAATGCTGCTGCTAGATTTGTTTTAGCCAAAATGCTGAGTGTGAAGACATGGCACATACAATCCTCCCTTTGGTCCAAATTTGAATCTATCGTAGGGTGACTGTGGGCTGCGGAAGCTCCGTAAAACGAAGAGATGTGGTTGTCGCTCGAAGAACTCGATACACCAGTATCTTGTGGGGCATCTCCAGTTGGCGCAGCTAGACAGGAAGACGACGGAGATATAGCCAGAGTAGCAAGGAAGATGGAAGAACTGGGGGGTAGCTTCATGATGGTGAGGGCTAATGGCTAATGGTATGGATATCGAGGCGGTTATATGGCTTCGATGGGAGCAAAGGACGCAGAAGAAACGATGAAATATTTTGAGCGAAGGAAGGGGGCTCTTTATAAGTAGGACAATAGGGGAACGAGACCGCGATCAGGCAAAACTAACATTGCATTGGAGACCAGACACGGAATGCTTAACGTCTGGAATACAACCAAGCCGCAATAAGTTTTCCATCAAGCTCGCCCACGATTCTGCAGTTCCCAAATTTCTTCTTCGCTGTACGGGGCATGTCTTCTTGCAGTTCTTCCCATATTTTGAGACATTGCACCCAAAAGTGTGTATTCCCAAAGATTGGAGAGGGATCGACGAATTGGCGTTCCCAGGCAGGACGAAATAAAGCACCAAAGTACCAAGGCCGCACTACGATGACGAATTAATCAAAAACTTGAAGAAGTAAATCGTTTGGTATTTGTAACTTACAAGAGAACTGCAAAGAAGGCGATTAAAGGAGTGAGTGCCACGATTTTGTCGTTCATGGTGGTTGAACAGATCCTTGTTGTCGTTTCCGATGTGACCTGTCTTGGCACACGTTGGATAAATCATAAAGCCATGGCAGTTCCTGGGAAGTGCTGAATTTGGGACGGAGAATGAAAAGGAAGGTATGAAAGCTCTTGCAGCGTCCTTATCCTTCCTTATCTCCCCCTTAAGCTGCTCAAATACCTCCCAAGTCCGACAGTGGGCGGAAGAGATCTGTTATTTCGGTTCCGTGTCCACCCAGATCGGTGGAAACCCAACGCACTGGCGCCACAGATTGGCTTCATCAGATTCAGGTCTTAATCCCACTGTTTCGGTTTTCCCAATTGTACCACCATTTCTCTATCCTTCAGCCCAATACGCATTGGTCTGCTAGAATCACAATGGTCGAGACCAACTGGTCTTCAGGCCCTTCAAGGGCCTCCACTTCAAAACAGGTATTTTTTTTGCTACATTTTTCGTTTTTACAGTCACAATTGCTTATCCTTGACCCAGCCCACCGGCACAGTGATACCTGATCAACAAGACATTGAAAGACCCTCTGCTTCGCCTCCTCTCCTTCCTCTAGATCCTTATCAGTTCCGCGATGGCGTCATGTCAGACGAAGCGATTGCTGGGCTCCGCCGCCGCGGCAAGGGCAAGGCTCTTGCCAAATACCAGCTACGGCAGAATAATGTTTGTGTGCGCCACTGCTCAACTTTCGCGTTGATAACAATGCCAACATTAGCTCATTTCTGCCCTGCTCAAACCGATGGAAGAACACACCGAGGACGCAAAGAATGTCCAGGAAGCCGCTCGTCTGCCCGTAAGTCGTCCGATCTATTTTGAGATTTGCCATTAACATCCTCGAATTCTAGGTCAAGATTGCTATCTATGCTAGTCTAATTTCTAACATCGCCCTTTGTATCATACAATGTGCGTACAAAAGTAGACACCCTCGTTTTTTACTCGCTTCTGAACTGAAGATGCAGTGTTTGCCGCCATTTCTTCCCAATCATTATCACTTCTGGCCACTGGTATCGACTCTGTATTTGACATCGGAAGTAATGTCCTTTTATTTTGGCTGCACCGAAAGGCAGTCAAACTCGATTGTAATAAATGGCCTGTTGGAGGCGCACGTCTTGAAACCATTGGAAATATTGTCTACGGTGCGCGATGTCCTTGATAACAACTCCGAGTCCAAAAGGCTTATACGACTTTATCAGGCTTCCTGTGAGTTCTTATTACTTGAACCCTGGTACAATAATCGACCAATTCAAAGCATGGGATCGGTCAATCTCGTTGTTATCGTCGAATCTGTTCACAGTTTAATCTCCAAGGAGGGTGATGAGCTGGCTCCGTTTCATCTTCCGTCAATAGTCGCCGTTGCAGCTGCATTGGGTACTTTCCCTCTCTTACACTGCCCCCTTTCCTTAAAATTTATATTTAGCCGTAAAATTCCTGCTTTTCGCATACAGTTACTCGTTGAGAAAATACTCGAGTCAGGTTCAAGTGTTGTGGCAAGACCACAGGAACGACCTCTGGATGAATGCATTCGGTGAGTGCGGCCGGAACCATAACCTGTGCAAATTTCATTTTCTTCTCAGGTATTCTCATGTCCACCGGCGGCAGCAAACTTCGCTGGTGTTTGTGAAGCATTTACTTTCCCTCAAGCCCGTTGATCTCTCATTTCTGCATAGATCTTGATCCCATAGGGGCCATAATCGTACGTTCTTGCCCCAATCGGCTTCAATTTCTAATATTTTAATTTCAGATTGCGTCAGGTGTCATCATTTCGTGGGGCCGCACCATCTATGCAGAATTTGAACTGCTTGCTGGAAAATCAGCTCCCCATGACTTTTTACAATTGCTCATCTACAAAACGGCCACGTTCACCGATGAAATCGAGAAAATCGATACCGTTCGTGCATACCATGTTTGTGATATCCTCTATTTCAATGCCCATTAAGCTAAAAATCCGATTTTGCAGAGTGGACCTGTGTGTATATTAAGAGACGGAAGATGATATTTGCCAACTGACCTGGATTGCAGGATTATTTTGTAGAAGTTGACATCGTGATGGACGGCAATACCCCACTTTGGAAGGCACACGACGTCAGCCAGAAATTGCAGGACAAAATAGAGGTTCTTCCCAATGTAGAAAGAGCTTTCGTCCATGTCGACCATGAGTGGACGCATGTACCTGTATGTTGTCGTTCATCTTGCTTCATCTCTTCTGCTTCTGACACCTTCTGCAGGAACACCGAAAAGCCCCCAAAATACTAATTTAGCAGACTCGCACGATCACCCTCACCCTTTGTCCTTGCCCTGACAACATTCATAATTTCGTCTGTCTGATATACATACGTCAATCGGTTTTGAATATAACATTTCCTACAAAAATAATTATGACTTGTCTCTTTTATACTTACGGCGTACTCTGGTCAAGTGACTTGAACGCGTGGTGGATGAAGAAAGGCGCAATTGTCGACTTGTTTATTCCAGGCAACCTGTCTTTCGCGTTGGAATGCTTGTAAACTTGGGTGTAATGGGGTGGCCAATACTCAAATATTGATATATAAGTAACACGGGATACATTCGTGAGCATACCCCTTGAGCTTCGATGTCCATCCGTCAAGTCTGCGAAATTTTGCTGCACAGCAGCTCCACCGCAAAGAAGGCACATACAACCTGTTGACGATAATATGGGTCCGTGCGATGTGAAGACAGACAACTGCTATATGAATAGTAGTATGGGGGAGAATGATAAAGACGAGAACAATCCCACCCGCCGTGGATATGCCGTGCTCTAGTGTGTCGACCACGAACTTGCGGCGACGAGCCCAGATGCCTAATCGATGGGAGGTTCCAAATTGATTTCAATTAGAGCGCATTCCTCGAGCAGCCACGTATACTGGTAAAAAAAATGAGGTTCCTCGTCCGTCGTTAGTAGTCGTGAATACCTCACCAGCAATTGTCAGTCGATAATGATCACCTTATTATATCCGCAAGTAGGATGGACCCCAGTTTCTACGATCCAAGTGCCAGTGATCAATTCTTTAGTTAATGCCTTGGGTGATGTATGCAATATTAAGATTGCGGCCCAAAGAAGTGTGATTATAGAAGTATGATCCAAAGGCGGGACCGTAGAGATTCCTTTGGGTCAATATGTGCTGTACAGCGGTAAAGCGATTGAGTTTGGGGGAGAAAAGTGTAGGCTTTTCAAATGTAATAATGTTTTGATTCATCGTGAACGAATACAATTTCACGATACTGGACGATGACGAGCGCCTTCTATATCATATTTGTTGAGCCTCGCCTCTCCGTGAGTAAGCGTCGATGGTTGAGGTCGCATTGCCATCCGTGGGGAGGCCAGGTAATGGAGGCA
>Ga0307509_10004699_pt1 | contig 19497 bp, 15 predicted proteins | sample 10_EM_MG_FD_202245 | JGI IMG/M metagenome (GOLD analysis project Ga0307509, IMG submission 202245) | Populus trichocarpa ectomycorrhiza microbial communities from riparian zone in the Pacific Northwest, United States - 10_EM | ecosystem: Host-associated > Plants > Roots > Unclassified | place...
CGCCGCCCTGTTGCGCGCCTGGCTGGGCGACCCGCCGCCGGACGACACCCTGCGCGAGCCGTCCGGTCTCGCCCTGGAACGGCTGATCTCGGCCACCCAGGTACGCTTCCCGGCGCTGGCCGACCTGGCCCGCGGCGTGGTGTTCACCTGGTTCGGCCAGCCGCTGCTGCTGCGCAACCGGGCCCGGGTCTACGTCGAGGTCCGCCGGGACCTGCGCCACCTGGACGAGCGGCCGGACGCGCCGGACCGCGCCGAGCGGATCGCCCAGATGGTCCGCAGCACCGAGCCGCTGGTCCGGGTTCTCGGCCAGCGCCTGGTCCGCGACAACCTCGACAACTCGGTCATGCTCGAGGTGATCAGCCGCCGCTACTACGGCAACAAGGACCTGACCGACGTGCGCACGGTCGAGTCCGGCGGCTGCTCGTACGTGGTCGCCGAGCGGGCCGGGTCCCGCCTGGTCACCACCGCCGTCAAGTACGCGCAGTTCGGCGCCGCGCTCGCCGGGGTCGCCGCGCTCGCCACCGGCGAGATCGCCATCGACGCCGACATCTACCTCTCCTGGGAGGGCCAGCCGGCCGAGTCCGACGACATGGCCGCCGCCCTGTACGAGGTGATCAGCGCGCACCCGCTCCCGCGGCAGGTGCAGCGGCTGACCGTGGCCGTCGCCGGGCGCGGCGGCGCGGTCATCCACCACCACTTCACGTTCCGCCGCTCGACCACCGGGATGACCGAGGAGCGGCTGATCCGCGGCCTGCACCCGTACATCGCCCGGCGGATGCAGCTCGAGCGGCTGCGCAAGTTCGACCTGACCCGGGTGCCGTCCTCGGACGAGGAGGTCTACCTCTTCCGCTGCGTGGCCCGGGACAACCCGGCCGACGACCGGCTTGTCGCTTTTGCCCAGGTGCGCGACCTGGCCGAGCTGCGTGAGCACGACGGCCGGCTGGTCGCCCTGCCGACCACCGAGGAGACCATCGCCACCTGCCTCGACTCGATCCGCCGGCAGCAGTCGAGCCGCCCCTCGGACAAGCGGTTCAACACCAACCGGATAGTCATCTACGTCTGGCCGCCGGTCTCGCTGACCCGCGAGGAGATGGGGATGATCGCCCGCCGGGTCGCGCCGACCGTGGCCGGCGCCGGGCTCGAGGAGATCCTGTTCATCGCCCGGCAGCGGACCGCCGAGGGCGAGCTGCTCAAGGTCGCGGTCCGGATCGTCTTCGACATCGCCGGCGGGGCGACGCTCACCATCGGCCTCCCGTCCGACGAGCCGGTCGAGCCGCTGGACGGCTACCGGCAGAAGGTGCTGCGGGCCAGCAGCCGCAACACGGTCTACCCGTACGAGATCACCGGAATGCTCGGCGAGTTCGTCGAGCACGACCTTTCCCCGGAGAACGAGCTGGTCCCGGTCGACCGGCCCAAGGGGCGCAACAGCGCGGCCATCGTCGCCGGCGTGGTCACCACCACGACCGCGCGGCACCCGGAGGGCATCGCCCGGGTGGTGCTGCTCGGCGACCCGACCAAGGCGCTGGGCTCGCTGGCCGAGCCGGAGTGCCGCCGGGTGATCGCCGGGCTCGACCTCGCCGACCGTCTCCAGGTGCCGCTGGAGTGGTACACCCTGTCGTCCGGCGCGAAGATCTCGATGGACTCGGGCACCGAGAACATGGACTGGGTGGCCGCCGCGCTCAAGCGGATCGTCGAGTTCACCCAGGACGGCGGCGAGATCAACATCGTGGTCGCGGGCATCAACGTCGGCGCCCAGCCGTACTGGAACGCCGAGGCCACGATGCTCATGCACACCAAGGGCATCCTGGTGATGACCCCGGACTCGGCGATGGTGCTGACCGGCAAGCAGGCGCTGGACTTCTCCGGCGGCGTCTCGGCCGAGGACAACTTCGGCATCGGCGGGTACGACCGGGTGATGGGCCCGAACGGGCAGGCCCAGTACTGGGCGCCGAACCTGGCCGCGGCCCGGGACGTGCTGATGGCGCACTACGAGCACACGTACGTGGTGCCGGGGGAGCGGACGCCCCGCCGGATCGCCACCACCGACCCGATCACCCGGGACGTGTCGAGCTACCCGCACAACGCGGCCGGCAGCGACTTCACCACGGTCGGCGAGATCTTCTCGCCGACCGCCAACCCCGACCGCAAGAAGCCCTTCGACATCCGTACGGTGATGCGCGCCCTCAGCGACCAGGACCACCCGGTGCTGGAGCGCTGGGCCGGCATGGCCGACGCCGAGACGGCGGTGGTGCAGGACGTGCACCTCGGCGGCATCCCGGTCTGCCTGCTCGGCATCGAGTCGAAATCGGTGACCCGGCGCGGGTTCCCGCCCACCGACGGCCCGGACACGTACACCGCCGGCACGTTCTTCCCCCGCTCGTCGAAGAAGGCGGCCCGGGCGATCAACGCGGCCAGCGGCAACCGCCCGCTCGTCGTGCTGGCCAACCTGTCCGGCTTCGACGGCTCGCCCGAGTCGATGCGCAAGCTGCAGCTGGAGTACGGCGCCGAGATCGGCCGCGCGATCGTCAACTTCCGCGGCCCGATCGTCTTCTGCGTCATCTCCCGCTACCACGGCGGCGCGTTCGTGGTCTTCTCCAAGCGGCTCAACCCGAACATGACCGTGCTGGCGCTCGAGGGCTCGTTCGCCTCGGTGCTCGGCGGCGCCCCGGCGGCCGCGGTGGTCTTCACCGCCGACGTCAACCGGCGCACCGCGGCCGACCCCCGGGTCACCGAGCTGGCGGCCCGGGTCGCCGCGGCCTCCGGCGCCGACCGCGGCCCGCTCGCCGCCGAGCTGGAGGAGCTGCGGGCCGCGGTCCGCACCGAGAAACTGAACGAGGTGGCCGCCGAGTTCGACCGCAAGCACAGCATCCAGCGGGCCGTCGAGGTCGGCTCGGTCGACGCGGTGATCCGCGCCGCCGAGCTGCGCCCCCGCATCATCGAGGCGATCGACTTCGGCGCCCGCCGCTCGTAGGACCGGCCGCGGTTAGCGGCGGGAATGCCTTTGCTTGGCATTCCCGCCGTCGACAAATAATTCAGCTGGACATCACCATGAGCATCGCCATCATTCCCTCGTCCTCGTGGACCGTGTTGTGGCAATGCAGCATGTAGCCGTAGGTGTCGTCCGAGTAATCGGTGAACTGCATCGCGATCACATTGGTGCTCTGCGGCGAGATCAGGATGGTGTCCTTCCATTCCGCGTACCCGCCGGTCGGCGCGGAACCGTTGATGGTTTGCACCTGGAATGGCACGTCGTGCAGATGGAACGAATGCGTCAGGCCGGTGGCGTTGGTGATCGTCCACACCTCGGTGGCGCCCACCGTCGTCATGATCTCGGCCGCCTCCATGGCGGACATGGTGGTTCCGGCGACGCCGTTGATGAGCATGGTGTTGCCGCTGTTCGACAGCGCGATGGTGCGGGTGGCCGACGGGCTGCTCACGTCCAGCGCGGTGAACGTGTTGAGCGAACTGGGCAGGCTGTCCGCGGCGGTGGTGGCGGTGGAGGTGAGGGTGAGGATCGAGGAGGTGCCGCTGCCGCCGCGGGCGCCGCCCGCCGTGACCGTGGCCTGCAGGGTGACACTGGCGGAACTGGTGACGTCGAGGCAGATCTCGGCCCGCTCGCCGGCGACGAGCTTGAGGCTGGTGACCGAGAGCGGCGCGGAGAGCAGCGCGGCGTCGGTGGCCACCTGGGTGAAGCTGCTCCCGTCGGAGCGGGTGATGGTGATGATGTCGGCGATCGAGGCGTTGAGGACGTGGAACCGTACGCGGCTCGCGCTGACCGAGAGCGTCGGCGTCCCGGCGACGCCGACGTTGGCGCCGTTCACCAGCAGCGGGAACGACGTGGTGGTGGCCTGCTCGCCGGCGGTCGTGGATTGGATGACGCCGGCCGTGCTGATCGGCAGCGACTGGATGATCAGCGGGAACTGGTCGGTGCCGTAGTCGGTGGGCAGCGCCGCCGCGCCGTCGGTGTCGTCGTCGACGATGAGCATGCCGGCCAGGCCGCTGGCGACCTGCGCGGAGGTGGTGCCGAGCGCGTGCGGGTGGAACCACAGCGTGCACGCCGCCTGGTTGATCTCGAACGAGGGCGAGTACGTCGCGCCGGCCGCGATGGTGTTCTGCGGGCCGCCGTCGACCGAGGGCGGTACGTGCGCGCCGTGCCAGTGCACGGTGCTCACGGCGCTGAGGTTGTTGGTGATGTCCATCCGGACGGTGTCACCCTGGCTCACCTTGATCACCGGGCCGAGGAACGCCTGGTTGAAGCCGGCGGTGGAGCTGCTGACGCCGCTGAGGATCTTGGTGGTGCCGGATTCCATGCTGAGCGTGTACGCCTTCGTGCCGTCGCTGTCGGTGGTGGCGTCGAGCAGCGTCGGGATGGTGAGGGTGCCGCCGGTGGCGGCCGCGCGAGCCGGAGCCGCGAATCTCATGCTCGTGCCGATGGCGACGCCGGCGAGCGCCAGGGTGCCGAGCAGATTTCGACGGGTCATGGCCGGACTTCGGTGATCAGTCATGGCAGGGGAAGCTAGGAACCAATTCTGTGTTTCCGGTGTGGACTCGTTATCAAATCGATCAGACTGCTCACAGAAAAGTGCCTCGGATTGTGTACGAGCTGTAGTAACGCCTGATGGAGCCTGGAATATCGGCCCGAAAATGTGGATTCACTGTGCATTGTGCCCATGGCTTGCTGACAGCGCGTTCCCATCGTCTTCAAAGGAATCGCCGCCACGGTGATGCGTCGTCCAGTCCATTCACGAAAAGGGGAAATCCATGCGCAGACGCACCCTGGGAAACGGGGCGATCATCGCCGCCTCGTTGCTCACGCTCACCGGGCTCGGCGTGGCGATCGCCAACGCCGCGACCAACAGCGGGGACCCGGCCGCCTCGGCCAGCGCCTCGGCCACCGTCAGCCCCTCGTCCACCGTCAGGCCCTCGGCCACCGTCAGCGCCTCGGCCACCGTCAGCCCCTCGGCCAGCAGCAGTTCCGGCAGCAGTTCCGGCGGCAGCGAGTGTGCGGACGTGTTCCTCACCACCAAACCGGCCGGGGACGCGGCCGGGAAGCTGTGCACCGTGGTGGACGCCGACGGCACCAGCCTCAGCGGCGTGACGGTGACCTTCACCGCGTCGTCGAGCTGCAGCGGCGACGTCATGCTGCGGGTGTCCGGCATCGACTCGTCCGGCGTCGAGTTCGGCAAGGTGGAGAAGGTCGCCTGCTCGTCGGGAAAGGCGACCGCCTCGTTCACCCCGGCCACGACGATCGCGTCGGACACGTTCGTGTGCGGGACCCTGCTGGCCGACAAGTACACGGCCGCGCAGGCCTGCGTCGCGATCGCCTGACCCCCAACCGGATCGGGACCCGGCGGACACCCGCCGGTTCCCGGTCCGCCCTCCCTCGGCCGCGGCCGGTCAGAGCCGGAAGGTGCCGACCAGCTCGCGCAGTTCCCGGGACACCTCGGACAGCTCCCGGGCCGCCTCCTCGGACTGGCCGACCAGCTCGGAGCTGGTCCGGGCCAGGGCGGCCACGTCGTCGATGTTCGCGGCGATCTGCCCCGAGCCGGACGCGGCCTCGGCCACGCTGCGGTTCATCTCGCTGGTGGTGGCCGTCTGCTCCTCGACCGCCGAGGCGATCGTGGTCTGGAAGTCGTTGATCTGGGCGATGATCCGGGAGATCTCGCCGATCGCGGTGACCGCGCCGGCCGTGTCCGATTGGATGGCCTGCACCCGGCGGGAGATGTCCTCGGTGGCCCGGGCCGTCTCCTGGGCCAGGTCCTTGACCTCGCCGGCGACCACCGCGAAGCCCTTGCCGGACTCGCCGGCCCGGGCCGCCTCGATGGTCGCGTTGAGGGCCAGCAGGTTGGTCTGCTCGGCGATACTGGTGATCACCTTGATCACGTCACCGATCTCCTGGCTGCTGGTGCCCAGGCGGGACACCGTCTCGGTGGTGGTCGCGGTGACGGTGACCGCCTGGCCGGCGACGCTCGCGGCCTCGCTGGCGTTGTGCGCGATCTCGCGGATCGAGACGCCCATCTCCTCCGAGCCGGCCGCCACGGTCTGTACGCTGCGGGACACCTCGCCGGCCGCCGCGGCGACCGTCTCGGCCTGGGCCGACGACCGCTGGGCGCCGCCGGCCAGCTCGCCGGAGAGCGAGCTGATCCGGTCGCTGGCCGCGCCGAGCGTGTTCGCGCTGGAGGCCAGCCGGGTCAGCACCGCCGCGACCGAGTCGAGTGCCGCGTTCATCGAGCCGCTCATCCGGCCCACCTCGTCGGCCGACCTGATCTCGAGGCGCCGGGTCATGTCGCCGGCCGCGACCCCCTCGAGGACCACCCCGGCATCCTCCAGGGGACGGGTGATGGCGCGGGTGCTGCGCCAGGCGACGAGCACCGCGATCGCGATGGCGGCGACGAGCAGGCCGCCCATCAGGACGATGAAGTTGCCGGCGGTGTGCCGGGCCGCGGCCGTCTCCTTCTGGTTCATCGTCTCCTCGAGGTCGATGAACACGTTGATCACCCGGAGCCACTCGACGAAGGCCGGCTTGGCCTGGGTGACGAGCACGTTGAGGACCTCGGCGTCGCTGCCGGCCGACTTGAGCGCGACCACCTTCTCGATCAGCGGCAGGGTCTGGGCCTGGACCTTGTTGATGTCGGCGAGCGCGGTCACCTCGGGGCCGCTGACCTTGGACGAGTCGCCGAAGATCTGGTTCATCTTGTCGTCCGACACCTTGTACTTGTCGGCGAGCTTGGCGATGAGGGCGACCTCGTCCTGAACCTGCGCCGCGGTGGTGGCCAGCACCACGTCACGTACCGCGATCGCCCGGTCGTGCACGCTGCCCCGGAAGTTGATCGCGAAGCGCTGCTTGACCGCGTTCTGGTCGTTGATGATGGTCAGCTTGCTGTTGATGCTGCGTACCTGCACGACGCCGGTCACGACCAGCGCGACCATGGCCAGCACCACCACCGCGAAGCCGGCGCCGAGCCGCTTGCCGATGCTCCAGTTCCTCACTACCGCGCTCCCCCGATCGAGTCGTCACCGGTGCGTGGAGAGCACACCACGCGGCGCAATCATGACTTCCTCGATCGGTACAAAACTCCCGAACCCGAGATCTGTCCGGGACGTGGCGCCACCGGAAACGGACTCAGCCGCCCGCCGCGGCCGTATGCGGGACGAAGTGACCGCGGCCCCGGCCGCTCCGGCCGTCCGGTCACCCGATCACCCGATGTGCACCGGGCCGACGGAGAACGGCGCCCACCAGTGCTCCTGCACGCCCATCAGCGCGATGATGTAGGCGACCAGCGCCACCATGGCGGGCTAGGCTGCGGAAGTGGTCCGGGACGAGCTGCTGCGGCTGCGAGCCGGCGCGGAGTCCGAGGCGGCCACGCTGGCCCGCGACCTGGCGGCGCTGTTCGACGCGTCGCGGGATTCGAACGCCGACGACGAGCACGACCCCGAGGGCGTCACGATCGGCTTCGAGCGCGCGCAGCTGACCGCGCTGCTGGCCGCCGCCCGGGAACGGATCGCCGAGATCGACGACGCGCTGCGCCGGGTGGACGCGGGCAGCTACGGCGTCTGCGAACGGTGCGGGCAGCCGATCGCGGGGGAGAGGCTGACCGCGCGGCCGTTCGCCCGCCACTGCATGGCGTGCGCCTAGAAACCGCCGCCGCCTCGGGCTGATCCCGGTGGTCCGGCCGGCAGGGATCGGCCCGGGAGTCCGTCGAGGACTCCCGGGCCGGTTGGTGCCGTTCGTGGGTCAGCGCACGGCGGGTGCCGCGTTCCGCAGCGTCGCCTTGAGGCTGCCGCTGCCGGTGGTCGCGAGCGAACTGGCCGCGGCCGCCGTCGGGTTCGGCGGCGGGACCGGGTCGCACTGCTTGTCGGACCGGTTGCCGTGCACCCGGCTCGGCAGGGTGCCGTTGGCCAGGTACGTCGCGATCGTGTCGTCGGTGCAGGCGATGCCGCTGAGCGAGCCGGCGTGGGTGGTCCCGCCGACGCCCTCGATGAGGACCGATTGCGGGAACCGCTTGCGGATCTCGAGGCTGCCCGGGTACGGCGTGGCCGCGTCGTTGGTCTCGCTGATCAGCAGGATCGGCGGAACCTTGCCGCCGTTGACGTCGACCGGCTTGCCGACGTTACCCTTCCAGAACACGCAGGGCGCGTTGAACCAGGCGTTGTTCCAGGTGATGAACGGGTACTTCGCGTAGAGCCGCCAGTTGTCCCGCTCCCACTTGTTCCAGTTGAGCGGCCACTGCGCGTCGGTGCACTGGGTGCCGAGGTAGATCGCGTAGCCGTTGTCCGTACCGGGACCGGGCTCCGGGTAGAGCGCCAGCAGGCCGGACGGGTCGCCGTCGTTGACGTACGCCGAGAACGCGGTGGCCACGTCCTCCCAGCCGTAGACGTAGTACCCGGCCGAGACGAAGATGTCGTTCCACTCGTCCGGGCCGATCTTGCCTTCGGCCGGCGCCTTGCGGAGCTTCTGCAGCGTGGCGTAGTACTTGGCCTTCACGGCCTTGCCGGTGGTGCCCAGGTGGTACACCGCGTCGTACTTGGCCACCCAGGTGAAGTACGTGTCCATGTTCTTGTCGAACTGGACGTCCTGGTCGAGGTTGTCGCCGTACCAGACGCCGCGCGGGTCGACGACGCCGTCGAAGACCATCCGGCGAACCTGGTTCGGGTGCAGCGTGGCGTAAACCTGGCCGAGGTACGTGCCGTACGAGAAGCCGTAGTAGTTGATCTGCTTTTGACCCAGCGCCTTGCGGATGCTCTCCATGTCGGCCACGTTGTCGGTGGTCTTCAGGTGGTTGAGCAGCGCGCCGCCGGCCTTGGCGCACGCCTGTGCATACGCCTTGGACCTGGCCAGCCAGGTCGTCTCCAGCTGCTTGGTGACCGGGACGTAGTACGGCCGGTTGTAGCCGGCGACGTTCCCGTCACAGGCCAGCGACGGCACGCTGGAACCCACGCCGCGCGGATCGAACCCGATCCAGTCGTAATCGAGACCGACATTGTTCGGGATCGCCGGCCCCAACACCGAGTAGATCAGGCCGGATCCGCCCGGGCCACCCGGGTTGACCAGCATGACGCCCTGATAGTTGGCGGACTTGTGGGTCACCCGCGAGATCGCGATCTTGATCTTGGTGCCGCTCGGATGCGCGTAGTCCAGCGGGACGATCACGAAGCCGCACTCGGCGCCGCGTGCCTTCAGGGTGGGGTTGGTGCAGGTGCCCCACGCGACCGGAGGCGGCGTGTAGCTGGGGGTACCGCTGTGAGCCTGCGCCGCCGACGGGATGCCGCCGGCAAGCACCAGCCCGACAGTCGTGGCGACGGTAGCCGCCAGAAGTCGTTTCATACCATGCCCTTCGTCCTCGTAGGCCTCCCGAGTCGGGCGTCGACGGGCATCTGTATCCCCGCCCACACTCGGGCGACCATGGGAGACTAGCCATTCAAACCCGGCGATGAGGTTGTCCGTTGAGGCAAACTTTCCTCAGGTTGGCGGTCGAGGCCATGATCGAGAATTTGCGCGCCGTCCTGCGCATGCACCAGATCGGCATCGTCGATCTGCGGCGCCCGCGCCGGCTGCTGCGCGCGGCGGTCGACAACGCCCGGCTCGGCCCGCAGGCCGCCCTGATCATGAAGGCGGCCGCCGAGTTCCCGGACGCCCCGGCGGTGACCGACGAACGCGGCTCCCTGACCTACCGGGAGCTCGACGAACAGTCGAACGCCCTGGCCCATGCCCTGAAGGAGCTCGGCCTGCCGGACCGGTCGGTGGTCGGGGTGCTGGCCCGGGACCATCGCGGCCTGGTGCTGGCGATCAGCGGCACCGCCCGGGCCACGCTGCGCCTGGCGCTGATGAACACCGGCCTGGCGAAGAAGCAGTTCGCCGAGGTGGTGGCCCGGGAGAAGGTCCGGGTGGTGCTGTACGACAGCGAGTTCGCCGACCTGGCCGACGCCCTGCCGGACGACATCCCTCGCTATCTCACCTGGGGTTCCTCCGCCGCCGGTACGCCCATCGACGAGCTGATCGCGGCGCACCCGGTCACCCCGCTGCCGTTGCCCGACCGGCCGGCCGGTTTCATCATCCTGACCAGCGGCACCACCGGCTTGCCCAAGGGCGCGCCGCGGACGAAGGTGTCGCCGCTGGCCAGCGCCCTGATCGCGGACCGGATCCCGTTCCCGCGGCAGGGCGCCGCGGTGTTCGCGTCGCCGCTGTTCCACAGCACCGGCTTCGGCGCCTGGACCGTCGGGCTGTCGCTGGCCAACCACGCCGTGCTGCTGCGCCGCCTCGACGCCGAAAGCATCCTCCGGGCGATCGCCGAGCACCGGGCGCAGATGCTGGTCGCGGTGCCCACCATGCTCACCCGGATCCTCGCCCTCGGCCCCGAGATCATCGGCAGGTACGACACCTCGTCGCTGACCGCGGTCTTCGTCGCCGGTTCCGCCCTGGCGCCCGAGTTGACCAGCCGGTTCCAGGACGTGTTCGGTGAGGTGATCTACAACGTGTACGGCTCCACCGAGGTCGCGGTGGCGTCGGTGGCCCAGCCGGCCGAATCGCGGCGGGCGCCCGGGACGGTCGGCCGGCCGCCGGTCACCGTGCACGTCGCGCTCTACGACGCGAACGACCGCCGGGTCAGCGGGGCCGGGGTGCACGGGCGGGTGTTCGTGCGTACCGGCATTCCGTTCGAGGGCTACACCGACGGCCAGCGGAAGCAGGTCATCGACGGCTACATGGCCACCGGCGATCAGGGCCACTTCGACGACGAGGGCCTGCTGTTCATCGACGGCCGCGACGACGACATGGTCATCTCCGGCGGGGAGAACGTGTATCCGGTGGAGGTGGAGAACCTGCTCGCCGAGCGCGACGACGTGGTCGAGGCCGCGGTGATCGGCGTGGACGACCCGGAGTTCGGCAAGCGGTTGCGCGCCTTCATCGTGCCCACCGGCTCCTCGGCCCGGGACCCCCAGGAGATCAAGGATTACGTACGGGCGAGCCTCGCCCGCTTCAAGGTGCCGCGCGACGTGGTGTTCCTGGACGTGCTGCCGCGCAACGCCACCGGCAAGGTGCTGCGCCGCGAGCTGCCCACCGGCCCGCCGGCCACGGACTGACCGCCGCCACCGCGCGTCCCGGCGCTGCCGTTGTACATCGGTAACCTTTTTGTTACGGTCACCATCCGGTTACCGATGCGGCGAGGTGGTGGAAGTTCACTATGAGTGAGCCGGCCGGCGACCCGTTCAACGCGCTCGGCGACCCCTGTCGCCGCCAGATCGTGGAACTGCTGGCAGCGGGCGGTCGCCCGGTCCGGGAGATCGCCGAGGCGTTGCCGATCAGCCGTCCGGCGGTGTCCCGGCACCTGCGTCTGCTCCGGGACGCCGGGCTGGTGGTCGAGGAACCGCGCGGGACACAGCGGATCTACCGGCTGCACGACGAGGGGGTGGCGGCCGTCCGGACGTACCTCATGCAGGTCTGGGGCGACGCCGCGAGCCGGCTGCGGCTGTTCGCGGAGAACACGGGCGACGCGACGACGGAGGGCGAGCCATGACCGAGCCGCTGCGGATGAGCTTCGAGGTGAACCGTGCCGTCCCGCACGTGTTCGAGGTCTGGACGGAGCAGTTCGCGCGGTGGTGGCCGACCGGCCACACGGTCACCGCGGAAGCGGACGTACGGGTGACGTTCGAACCCAAGCTGGGCGGACGGATCTTCGAGGAGACGGCCGGCGGGGACCGCCATGAATGGGGCGAGATCACGACGTGGGACCCGCCGCACCGGCTCGGCTATCTCTGGTACCTCCGCCGGGACCGGGCCGACGCCACCCACGTCCAGGTCACCTTCGTCGATCGCGGCGGCTCGACCCGGGTGGAGATCGAACACCGTGGCTGGGACCGGCTCGGCACGCGAGGCCCGGACTTTCGCACCGCCAACCAGGCGGGCTGGAACGGCGTACTGCCGCATTTCCTTGCGGCCTGTACCGATGACACCTACTCGAAAGGCACACAGCCATGAGCGGTACGCCGCAAGGAACCAAGGACGATCCTTGGCAGTTGACCACGCCGCCCGGCACCTCGTCATACCAGATGTGGATCGATGAGGGCGCGGATCCGCCGGCGCTGATCTGCCAGGTCGGTCGTACCCAGTTGCGCTACGACCGCCGTGCCGTGGAGGACCTGCACGCCATGCTCAAGGCCCACGGCGGCTGGATGCCGCTCGGTGGCGCCGACGAGCAGAAGCCGGCGCCGGCCGGATCCGTCGAGGCGTGGGGCCGCTCGCCGGACAACCCGGTCGGCGGCTGGTACGGGCTGAAGAAGGGCCTACGCGGCCGCTTCGGCACCTATCTGCCGCCCGGAACAACTCGATGCGCGCCATCTGAGTCGTCACCGTGAGTGAGTGTTAAGGATCGCTTAATCTTCTCACCCGTGGCTCACAGTATTCACATATTCGGCCGACAAGAACGGGCCATAAGTTTCCTTTCATCCGAGCCGCAAGGCTGAGAAACGAGAGAAAGGACGACTGTCATGGCCGTCAACATCCTCCCGAAGAAGCCCGCCGCCAAGCCCGCCGCCGCGTGCTCGTCAAAGAAGAAGAAGGCCACCGCGCGCAAGCCGGCCAAGTAACGGAAATTCGAAAGGAGGCCGGCACACAGTGGCCGGCCTCCTTTCGTGTCCGGCGGATCCGGCGTCAATGGCAAGGTGTCCATAGTTTCTCGCGAGTCACGTTGAGAAAGGCCGTCGACCTCGATGTCAAACCATTCTGCTGGCGGGCAGATCGGCATTGCCTGGCGTACGATGAAGCGTTTCTGGCCGTTCGCCGCGCCGGATCGGAAACTGCTGGTGTACGGCGGTGCGCTGGCCATTCTGGCGGCCGGCGCCGAGGTGGCGGCCGTCTATCTGTTCGGGGTCATCACCGATGAGGCGCTGTCGGCGAAGAAACTCTCCGCGTTCTGGTCGCCGGCCGCGCTGTGGCTCGGCGCCGCGGCGATCGGGGCCATCGCCACCTTCCGCGCCGACTGCATGACCACGCTGGCCGGCGAACGGTTCCTCTTCCGGCTGCGCAACAGCGTCTTCGCGCATGTGCAGCGGCTGCCGTTGGATTTCCTGGACAACGGCCGGCTCGGCGACCTGATGACCCGGCTCACCGACGACGTCGAGGCCATCGAGGGACTGGTCGCGTCGGGGCTGATCCGCACGGTCACGGCCACGGTCAGCGTGGTGGCGTTCGCGACGGCGGCCTTCGTGATCCGGTGGGACCTGGCGCTGGCCGCCTGCGCGCTCGTGCCGATCTTCTGGCTGGCGTCCCGCTCGATCAGCGCGAAGGTGCAGGACGCCGCCCTCGACGAGCGCGAGAGCAACGGCAGCATCGCCAGCATCGTCGAGGAGAGCCTGTCCAACCAGGCCGTCGTCCAGGCGTACAACCGGCAGGCAGTCGAGGAGCACCGGCTCGCGACGGAGGGCCGGACCTGGCTCGCGGCGCGGATGGCCGAGGCCCGCCTGAGCTCGATGTACGGCCCCGTGGTCCAGGTCGTCGAGACGGTGTGCATCCTCGTCGTGCTGGGCATGGGCGCCTGGGAGCTGTCGGCCAGCCGGATCACCCTCGGCGGTCTGCTGTCCTTTGCCGCCTTCCTCGGCTACCTCTACCCGCCGATCCAGTCGCTCGGCCAGTTCTCGCTCACCGCGGCCGAGGCCGAGGCCGCCGTGACGCGGCTCGACGATCTCTGGCAGACCCCGCCCGCCGTGGACGACGGCGATGCCGAGGACAACGGGTGGCGCTGCCACGGCCGGATCGACCTGGTCGACGTCGGATTCCGCTACCCGCGGGCCAACCGCCCGACCGTGGACCGGCTGACGTTCGCCGCCAACCCCGGCGAGCTGGTCATGCTGTCCGGCCCGAGCGGCGCCGGCAAGTCCACCATCACGAAGCTGCTGCTGCGCTTCTACGACCCGACGGCCGGCCGGATCCTGCTCGACGGGGTCGACATCCGGCAGCTTCCGCTGCGCACGCTGCGGGAGAACGTCACCCTGCTGCACCAGGAGAGCCAACTCTTCGGCGGCAGCATCTACGACAACATCGCGTACGGGCGGCCGGCGGCCAGCAGGGAAGACGTCATCCGCGCCGCCCGGATGGCCGACGCGCACGAGTTCATCGTCGCGCTGCCGGAGGGTTACGACTCGAATGCCGGGCATCGCGGCCGGCTGCTCTCCGGCGGCCAGCGCCAGCGGATCGCCATCGCCCGGGCGCTGCTGCGCGACACCGCCGTCCTGGTGCTCGACGAGCCGACCACCGGCCTGGACCGGGAAACCGCCGCGCGGATCATGGAGCCGCTCCGCCGGTTGATGGCCGGTCGCACCACCATCCTGATCACCCATGACACGGAGCTCGGCCTCGACCCCGACCAGATCGTCACGCTGCACGGCCACGGAGCCGAACGCCCACCGGCCGGCGTCCAGCCCGTGTCCGCCGTGCCGCGCAGCGAGCCGACCGGCCGTATCCCCACGCTGGCCGGCCCGTCCCGCACCGGTCTCATGCCGTCGATAGTGCCGAACCGCTTCGTGGGCCGGGCCACCCCGGTGGCCGCCGGCCGGGTCGCCCGGCGGAGCAGGGCGGTCGGCCGGGCCCGCGTGGATCCCGGGCGGTGACACCGTTGACCTGCTTCCCCGGCCGTCGATAGCATGCGGTCAAACTGTTAGGCAATCTGCCTATCAATTGAGCGCGCCCCGGTCGGCACGTGGAGGGAGCGGTCGTGTTCAGCATCCTGCGTCGAGGGCTCGCCCTGGTCAGCGTCGGGGCCATGTGCCTCGCCATCCTCCCGGCCGGCGCCGGGTACGCCAGCGAGGCCGCGCCGGCGGTCGCACCGGGTCAGGCTGCCGCCGCCTCCACCGGCGCCGGTCCGGTGACGTTGCGGTCGGGCTGGAAGATCCAGTCGTCGGCGGTGGCCGGCGGCGACGGGGCCGCCATCTCGGACCCCGGCTACCCGACCGGCGGGTGGTTGCCGATCTCGCGGCCCGAGACGCTGATGGCCGGCCTGCTGGAAAACGGTCGCTATCCCGGCGTCCTGTATTCGAACAACCTGGCGTCGGTGCCGACCGGCCAGTTCACCGTGAACTGGTGGTACCGCGAGGCGCTCTCCCTGCACCCGCGCCCGGGCCAGCACACCTCGCTGATCATGAACGGCGTCCTGTCCCGCGCCAACCTGTGGGTCAACGGCAAGAAGGTGGCCGACCAGTCCGAGCTGCAGGGGGCGTACTCGCGGTTCGAGTACGACATCAGCCCGTACGTGCGGGATGGCGCCAACGCCATCGCGCTGGATGTCTACCGCAATGACACGAGCAACCGGACCGGCTATCTCACGCTGAACATGGTCGACTGGAACCCGCCGTCGCCGGACAACTGGACGGGACTTCAGTTCGCCCCGCAGCTGGCGCAGGACGGCGCGGTGTCGGTGCGCAACGCCCACGTCGTGCAGGCCGACGCCGCCGACCTGAGCACCTCCGATCTCACCGTGAAGGCGGATCTGCGCAACAACACCGCGGCGGCCCAGTCGACCGAGTTCACCGCCACGATCACGGGCGACCGGCGCATCACGGCCCGCAAGAGGGTCACCGTACCGGCCGGCGGGACGGTCGCCGTGAGCCTCGCCCCGGCCGACTTCCCCCAGTTGCACCTGCGCCGCCCGGCCGTCTGGTGGCCGTACCAGATGGGCGGTCAACCTATGTACCACCTGGCCGTGACCGTCACCGCCGCCGGCTCGGTGAGCGACCGCTACGCCGAGGACTTCGGCATCCGTACGGTGACCTCCCGCCTGACGCCCGTGGTGGCCGGCCAGACCCTCGGCGCGGCCGGCTACCGGCAGTACGCCGTCAACGGGGTGCCGTTCGTCGTGCGCGGTGGCGGCTGGTCGCAAGACCTGTTCCTGCGGTACTCGCCGGGCAACATCCACGACCAGCTGCAGTACATCAAGAACATGGGTCTCAACGCGATCCGCTTCGAGGGCAACTTCCCGCCGGACGACATGTTCCAGCAGATGGACCGCGAGGGCATCCTCTCCCTGCCGGGCTGGCAGTGCTGCAACAAGTGGGAACAGTCGTCCACCCGGTGGAGCGCCGAGATCAAGGCGAGCGCCGCCAACCAGGCGGCCACCGTCGCGCGATGGCTGCGCGACCACCCGAGCGTGCTCACGTTCTACCAGGGCAGCGACAACGAGCCCGACGCGGCGAAGGAAACGATCTACCTCGACGCGTTCAAGGCGGCCGACTGGGCGACGCCGCAGATCTCCTCGGCCGAGTACAAGGCCTCGGCGCAGCTGGGCGAGTCCGGCAACAAGGAGGGCCCGTACAACTACGCTCCGCCGGCATACTGGTGGGAGTCGGGCCCGGTCATGAGCAACCCGGATGACGCGTTCACCAACGCCGGCGGCGCGTTCGGCTTCGACACCGAGACCAGCCCGGGCAACACCGTGCCGACGCCGGATTCGCTCAACCGGTTCCTGCCCGCCGCGGACCAGAACCAGCTGTGGGACCCGAGCAGCACCAACGGCCCCGGCACCGGCCCCGACATCTTCCACACCAGCCCGTTCGACGACTACACCGCGATCGGGCGGATGGGCCAATACAACACGGCCCTGTGGAACCGCTACGGGCACTGGTCGGACATGGCCTCCTACCAGGCAGCCGCCCAGGCCGGCGGGTACGAGGTCACGCGCGCCGAGTTCGAGGCGTACATCGGTCACGCGAAGGACCCGGCCAACCCCAGCACCGGCCTCATCTACTGGCAGATGAACAAGGCCTGGCCGTCGCTGCAGTGGGAACTGTACGGCTACGACCTGGACCAATCGGGCGTGTTCTTCGGCGCCAAGAAGGCCAACGAGGCCGTGCACGTCATGTACTCGTACGACAACGGCTCGATCAAGGTCGCCAACCTCACCAACCAGACCCGGCGCGGGCTGCACGCCAGGGCCGAATTCATCGACCTCGACGGCAGCGTACGCGGGGTCAGCCAGGCGGACATCGCATCGCTCACCGGCCAGGACGTCAGGACGGTGCTCACACCCACCGTTCCGGCGGGAATCTCCACGACGTACTTCCTGCGACTCACGCTGAGCCAGGGCGGCAACACCGTCAGCCGCAACGTCTACTGGCTCTCCACCAAGCCCGACAAGATCGACTGGGCCAACACCATCGATCAGGGCAACGGCGCGGCCGTCGAGCCGGGCGGCTACGCGGACCTGACCGGGCTACGGTCGCTCGGCGCGGCGTCCGTACGGGTCCGGACGACGACGTACCGCGCCGGCGGCGACGACGTGACCCGGGTGACCGTGACGAACGTCAGCAGCCGGCCGACGCCCGCCTTCCTCACCCGCGCCGATGTCCGTCGCGGCACCGCCGGTGGCACCCCGCTCGCCGGCGACAACCAGGTGCTGCCGATCCTCTGGAGCGACAACGACATCACGCTGTGGCCCGGGGAGAGCCAGACCATCACGGCCACCTATCGGCACAGCGAGCTGCGGGGCGCCCGCCCGGTGGTCACCGTCTCCGGCTGGAACGTGGCACCGAGCGTCAGTAAGGAGGCGGCGTAGGCGTCGGCCTCCGGGACAACGTCGCGGGAGTGGCTACGGCTTGCGTGCTACGCCGCAGTACTGGTTGACGTCGATGTCGGCGGCGCCGGGCTCGGGCCGCCAGCGTGAGCAGGGAACGACTCCGGGCGGCAGCAACTCCAGACCGTCGAAATAGCGAGCTATCTCGGCCGAGCTGCGATAGACGATCTTCGGTGTGCCGTGCTCGTTCCAGAAACTGACGATATCGTCCGCCTCGGCGCGGTTGATGTCGTTACATCCGTGCGCGATCGTCAGGAAGCTGCCGGACGGCAACGCGTCGACAAGCCGTCTCAAGACGTCCCGTGACTCGTCGTCGTCGAGGATGAAGTGCACGATACCCAGCAGCGTGACCGCGACCGGCTTGCTGAAGTCCAGCGTCCGCGCCGCCGCGCGCAGGATGCCTTCCGGATCGTTCAGATCGGCTTCGATGTAGTCGGTGGCACCCTCGGCTGTGCTGGTGAGCAGCGCGCGGGCGTGCACGAGCACCAGCGGATCGTTGTCGACGTAGACGATCCGGGCATCTGGGGCGAACGACTGGGCAACCTGGTGGGTGTTGTCGCCGGTCGGCAGGCCGGTCCCGATGTCGAGAATCTGCCGGATGCCCTCCTGCTCCACGAAGTACCGCACGACCCGGCGCAGAAACGCCCGGTCGGCGACCGCCAGGTCGACGATCGACGGGAAGCGCCGGGCGATCTCATCGCCGGCCGCGCGGTCGGATGCGAAGTTGTCCTTGCCGCCGAGCCAGTAGTTCCACAGCCGCGCCGAGTGCGGCACCCCAGTATCGAGCCCGGACTGCTCATAGTCGCTCACGTGGAACGCCCCCTGCCGATGGCCTGCGAATGCGCGTCTACAAAGGATACTGCGCGAGCGGCGACCGCCACGACCCCATCGGCGGCGGGTTGGATCCGGCGCGGTGAGAGTTACGGCTTGCGGGCCACCCCGCCGTAGACCGAGACCTGCGCATCCGACGGGACCGGTTGCTCGGTGGGCTCGCCCAGGTCGGGCCGCCAGGCGGGCAGGATCCGCAGCCCGGGGTCCACCAGGTCCAGACCGGTGAAGAACCGTTGGATCTCCGGTCTGGAGCGGACCTTCATCGTGACGCCCTGCTTGCGGTAGACCTCCGCGACCTGTTCCCAGGCCTCCGGCCGGAAGTCGCCGGTCAAGTGCGACAGGGCCAGGTAACTCCCGGACGGCAAGGCGGCCAGGAGCCGCTCGACGATGCGCCACGGATCGTGCTCGTCGCCGATGAAATGCAGAATCGCGATGAGCAGCAACCCGACCGGGCGGTCCAGGTCAAGGGTGTCGGTCAACACCGCCGACTCCAGGATGGTGTCGACGTCGCGAAGGTCCGCGTCGATGTAGTCGGTCCTGCCGTCGGGATGACTGGTCAGCAGCGCGCGAGCGTGGGCCAGCACGATCGGATCGTTGTCCACGTAGACGATCCGAGAGCGGGGATTGGTCCCCTGCGCGACATGATGGACGTTCGGCGCGCTCGGAATCCCGGTCCCGATGTCGAGGAACTGATCGATACCTTGCTCGGCCAGGAAACGTACCGCGCGGCGCAGGAAAAGCCGGTTCTCCCGCGGTGGAATCCGGCTGTCCGGGTTCGCCTGCAAGCCCTTCTTGGCCGCCTCGCGGTCGGCCGCGAAGTTGTCCTTGCCGCCGAGCAGATAGTCGTACACCCGGGCCGGGTGTGGACGATCGGTATGCAGGTCCACCCGCTTCCCGAGATCCAACTCGTGGTGCTCGGCCATCACTGACATCTCCTTCGCCGAACCACCGAGGTAGAGCCGATCATTGCAGGCATCTTAGGGACCGGCGACGGTCGAGTCGAGGCATCGTGAGTGTCAACTGGCCTTCCGGGACGGCTACTCGCCGATGTGCAGCGAGCCGAGCACGCCGTTGACCCAGTCGCTGAAGGGCTGAACGACCTGGTAGCCGA
>Ga0307509_10004700_pt1 | contig 19495 bp, 18 predicted proteins | sample 10_EM_MG_FD_202245 | JGI IMG/M metagenome (GOLD analysis project Ga0307509, IMG submission 202245) | Populus trichocarpa ectomycorrhiza microbial communities from riparian zone in the Pacific Northwest, United States - 10_EM | ecosystem: Host-associated > Plants > Roots > Unclassified | place...
CAAGCAAGCGAGAGGGCGGGCGTACAAGGTGCGCCCGCAGTGTTTTTTATGTTTGTTTTTTTACTAACTAGCTACTACAGGAGGAGGGGAATCCCCTCCATTTCGATGCCAGGGGCTCTGTCCCCCCTCGTTCACTCCCGTTTTGACGCCAAGACCCTCCCTCCCCCTCGACCACTCCCATTTTGACGTGGCGAAGAGGGTAATACCCTCGTCGTCACGTCGAAACCAAACCCGCCAAACCCGGGGCACGGGTATGGGTTTGGGGCGGGTGACTTCCGCTCGACCCGTACCCGTACCCGCCCTACCCGTACCCGCCCACCCGCGCAGGTTCGCAAACCCGTGACGAACCCTATTCCCGGTTCAGTTTTTCCAACTGGACTCTGACCGGCAGTCGATTTCGCCACCACACTTGCACCGCCAGTTTCTAACAACCCTCCTTGAGTCCCAAGATGCCGCGACTGCCCACCCCTTCTTATCAAGGAAATCCATCCCAGCGATGCATTATGTTTGACCAGAGGAGAAGATGACGACGGTATTGATGACGAAGCGCATGGTGAACATGGTCCGGTCACCAGAAATGCGGATGGTGCAAAGAGGAAGACGCCGACCACTACCAACTTGGCTGGCAGACGCGTTCAAGTTGTGGATGGAAGAAGCAAATGTGAATGGGCTCCCGAAACTTTATACCGTGCATCAGATATTTGATTTTCACAGCAGTCAACCTTCCTACTCCGTCAACCCCACTTACCCCCCGAAATGGTGTACAACCCACGATGATGTATTCAAGATTGGCCTTCGGTATCGTTGTCTCACCCAACATCCCGGAAAAAGATGGTCACTTTTCGAAGTTGGGATGGTCAAGCCAAGCAGCCTTTTAATGCATTGCAAGTCCAACATCTGTTACGATACGACATGATTCATCGTACCTGCGCTACCTTTCCTCTCATAAATCAAATGGTTCACTTGCTGGTCGGATTTATCCAACCTCTCTTCCGTTTGGTGATGCCAGTCCCAATGGCCCATGCAGATTTGTTCTGAGTGCGTCATGGCTTCGGGTTGTGTACGACAACTATATTGAAAGCAAGGTGATCACGAAGCACGTTGCTCGAGTTGGAGGTGAACCATGGAGTCACTGCAATTGTTCAGATTGCATGTGCTGAGTGCATTTATATATATCAAAAGTACAGGTAGTCTGCGTAAATAAACTGTCGGAGGTTTGACATTACATAATATTACAGTAGTCCGATGAGCACCTGGGATAAAGATCAAGTGAAATATTGCAAACGCGAGAAAAACCATGTAGTAAAGGTCAAGAAGCCTTTCCCTTTCCCTTCTTGATAAAGTGCCGTAACTGCTTCCTAGGGATGAAGGGTTCAATCCGCTTCAGATCAGTGCTGTACGTCGAACGTCCTGCACTGGAAGCTGGAGTGATGTTCGGTGACTCAGGAATCAAACCTGCGGTATGACTAGAATGTGTTGGAACACGTAGAGTGGTGCCCAAGGCAACCAGGTAGGAACTTGATGATCCTTCTATCGATTGGTCTACCAAAAAGATTTGTGGTCTGCTGAGATTTTCCCCAGGCAATCCAACAAATGGGACTGGGGATACAGGACATACAATGTTGGGCGTGTGGGGCGAATTAGACTCCATTGTTAGAGTAGGCACCATAAATTGAGGTGCATCTTCCTTTGATAATGACAGGGATTCCAGGACAGGGTGAGATAAATGGCTGGTGTGCAACGCGTCGGAAACAGCAGTAGACACAATGTTGGGTTGCATCAGCAACTCTTCATTGGGCGCCTGGTGATGTTGATCACTCTGGACGTTTTCGAGAGGAAAGCCAGATGGGAAGGTGGACATAGTGATAGCCAATAGTGCAGGATGGTCGCGAGGTAGTGGAAGCTGTTTTCTATGGCGGATATGCAAGAAACGAGCAGCAATTCTGGAATTACGGTTAGATGTTATATAAATGATAAGAATGATACGCAACCGAAGAATGTTCCGAGAAAAGGTAAGGTCAATAGCTGGTCTTGTCTTGAGCTTTCTCCGCTCAATATCGCTTAACTGCAAAAGCCATTGTGGTCTATAGAAATTCACTGGCAGTCCAGGTACAGCGTCGCACCCTTTCAGACGGACAGAGGGTACCCTCGTATGGGGGAATCGACCTGGACTCCATTTGTTGCCTTTGAAACGTGTCGAGAAGTACAGCGCATCTAAGACGCGAAAGAAGTTGATGACATCAGGATTGCACCACTTCAATGTCTTGATGAAGTGAGGGGCTCGGTTGACTGGGCCATCCCACTCCGAATCCGTCTCATCATCACTCATGACTTCCGGCGTGCAGTAAGCCCAAAACGAAGTGGACAGAGTCTTCAGCAGGTGGTCAGCTTCATAATCCTTTGTTGCATTCATTCGCCTGCGAAATAACTGCAGAGTATGAAAGACGGCACTTGGAGGAAAAATAGAATAACCAACCCCACGCTTTCGTTGTTCCCGCGCCTTCTGCTTCTGTTTATTGCGTTCACCGTTGACTTCTGCCTCCGTCATCATTGCACGTAATATAGGCTGGCGATGGCGTTTTTGCAGAGTGATAAGATGAACAATAAAGGCCAACAAGATTGCCTCTCTGTCAGAAAACTCTCTTGACAATTCGTCCTCAGAGAGAAAGGCATCGGCAAAAATCTCTGCAGCTTGAGCATTCCATCTATTCGCCAGACCCTGAGATGCTAGAGCAAGTCGGAACGACGTAGCGGTCGGTCCAGTACCTCGTCCATTCTCAAATGCCAGGAGCTCACCCTCAGATGGGACATCCCAAGGCATCTGACCTAGAAGGTGGTGTGCAAACTCCCTCACACAGCTCTGCAAGGAACACTTCTTGAGAAGGGAAAATGAATTTGCAGATTGATTCACCTTAAGTTGGTTGTGTTCTCTAGGGACATCATACTGCCGGGGTTGACCCCGTTCTTTCAGATTCTTCGGTAAACGAGGACTTGGAGAGTTTGTTTTCGCCAACATCTCCACAATTTTTGCCAGAGTGCCATTGCAGCAGTGGTTATCCTAGATATTCAAAAACATTAGGGGCGATGCTGATACTATTACAAACCAACTTACTGGCTGACTTTTGAGACGACGATAGGTGGCCGATTTCAAGATTCGGCCTGACCTCAACTCATTGTCATCCGAGTCCCTCATGTACCCGTCCGAGTCAAAGTCAGAACCATTGCTGTCAACATCCACATCACTAAGCATATCAACATCCATGTCCGTACACTGTGGCATGTCCGTTCCTTGACGTATGTCCACTGGTTGAGATATGTTTGTTGGATGAGATTCTTGCGGTTGGGGTTCACTCGCAAATCGAGGTACTGCCGAATTCGACGTTGATGAACATCCATGAAAAGACAACGGACCAGGAGAGGTGGGAGGCTGTGGGGAAGGCGTAAATGGAGAAGGGGGTATATCTACTTGCTGAGGCACACTCGTGGGCTGAGAAGTTACTGGGGGAAGAATGAAAGCAGGAAGAGCGGGTGTGTCCTGATCTGGGGTAAGGACACCCAGCTCTTCGGTACGTTCGACTTGACAAGTGGTGGGGGAAGGTAGGAACGGTAAGCCGACTGTGAGGATTGGTGCAGAAGAAATCATCGGCGGTGACGGCGACGAATCATTGGAAGAAGCACTATGTGTGGCGACTTTCTTTAAGACGACTTTAGAGACCATATCAGCGGGAAAGTTGAGATCGATGGGGTCTACATTTTGATTGTCGAGAAAAGGTAATATTGCTTCAGGTTTTCCAGGTTGAGCAGTGTCTATGGCAGAGTCAAGGAACCGACGCCGAGAAGAGGATGCGGGAATGTCGGGGTCTCCAGGAATCTCATCTACAGGAACAATAGACATATTGGAGTCTCCTGGATGCTTCTGAGACAGTGGCAAATCGGGTTCTTGGACTGACAAGGGAAGTGAGTAGGAGGGGCCGCGAATTTCGCCGTTTTGGCGTCGCATAGGTAAGCCGTCGGAGGAAAGTGTAGTAGCTGACAGTGAAGTTTCGTCGGATACCTCGCCGTTATATTGCATAGGTAAGTTGTCAGAGGAAGAGGTAGTAGTTGAGTTCGAGATTTCACTGGTAGGAACATTGGCATCCTGGAACTGACTACCAGGAAAGCCCCCGTTTCTGATTTGCTCAGATGGGGATGTCTCAGGCCTGGCATGTAAGTCAAGCGAGTACGGAGGGAGGCGATTGGCGATTGGCGAGGCGGTGTCAGTAATACAGAACTGAGAAAACTTGTATGCATTGTCAGTGAGCATAGCAGGCGATCCGGCGTCAAGGCCGGAAGAGTCGGCACGTGGGGTAACCGCAGCAGAACTAGCGTGCTCGTCGTGGGACACAGCGGATGGCATCAAGGGCATGGCAGATGATCCAGAGGCCATTCTGAGGTTTCGACCCAAAGTCTCCGCAAATGAAGTAGCAGTGTTTTGGATTTCACTGAGCCCAAATACATCGACGGTGGACATTTCTGATTTACCGATCACACCTAGCTGTCGCGTCAAAGGTGACACATGGAAAAGTCGACCCTCTTACCTGCGCCAAGTGCCATGCTCTCTTGCGAGAGTAAACAGGTCGTGATATTATCCTGACAGATGCCCACATCGTCAGGCTCGGAGGATTCAATGCCGGTCGCTGGTTCTTCTTCAACATGTACGACTTGACCAATCAATTCGGGTAGATCCACAAGCGTAATGGAATCCATCGACCTAATCTCCCCCGATCGGCGTTTTGTTGGTCTACTAGAAGGCAGCTTGTCTTCCTGATTTGCAGACGACTCCTTCGATTCGATGCCTCCCGAAGGTATTATTGATTGACCGGAAGACGGCTTTCGAACTTGGACTGCCCTGCTTTTAGGTTTATCCTTACGGGGAACCTGGATTCTGGTTTCCCCCCATCCAACGGCATGCTTTCGTTTGCAGTTGTGGGTCGAGTATGGGTGCCAACGATTGCGCAGCTTAGAAATCAGTCTTGCCCTTGCGACGGCCAATCTATCATGGGATCGAGGAATAGCTGTTTGTTTCTGTAACATAGATAACGACCGCGGATTGCCAGGAGATTCGCTTCCGAGAGGAGCCAGCGGAGCAAATTTAGACCAAGAGGGTGATGAAATTGCGTTGGACTCCAAATCCTCTAGCTGAGCAGTGCATGCGGTCTCCAGAATGTCAGTCTTCATATTTGCAGTAATGATGCGACTTCGGCAAGCTGTAGAAGGGTGAGATTGGATGCTTTGAGAATGCCGCGGGTTACCTTGTTGGACCTCAGCAACTCCAGCCGACGTTTCCTGGAGAGGCGTAAGGAATGTCTTCCCCAGATCCCCGTACGCAGCAGATGTCTCTTCTCTTCTTGTCATGATAGACAAGTCAGAAACGGTGACAGGATCAGCGCCTTCCGTTGGAAAAGCAGTTGGGACGACATTCAAGCCTCCGTCTTTCAAAGATGACAAGTTCAGCAGCGGACCAATGGAAAAGAAATGAAGCATTAATCTTACCAAACGGCACTACCACCACTTTTTTCTGTGTATTCAACAGTTGAAGGAGGCGCCGTTTTCTCGCAGAAAGCATTGGTCGTTTTCCACCTGTCATCAATTTGGGTTTCTTCCTTTCAGGTCGTGAGAAGGTAGGTTTCGCTTCGTCACCAGAGCTTGAAGAACGATCTCTCTTCAATGGCGCACGAGGTGAACTCGACATGGTGGTGCACTGATGAAGAATGAGGAATAATGAGAGGCAACTCATAAAGGGGCAAAATTTACTTATAAACAAATGTTGATTGAATTGAGTTTGGAAGATTGCAACGGCAAGCGGACGTTTACAAGAGCATTCACAAAGACAAATCTTGCGCAATTGTTTTATAACCCCTGTGTGGCCAGAACGTCAAAAAATCTGCATACAAGAGGCCGTTATAGCAACCAGCTCCTTTTGTTTACAGTTGCTACAGTAACTTTATAAGGTACCTCCGGAGTCCGAGTCCATTTGTTGACCTGATTCTAGATTTAAAATGGAATTTTGAAATGCAGGACAGCAATATACATCCCATATGTTGCTCCATCTGTTGCGCTGGCTTAAGGGTGTTTAAGTTGAGGGGTCCCTCCCGTCCACGACTTGTCTGCACCCCAAGCTTTCAGATTATCGATAGATCTCAGAAGGTGGACGAAAACTTCTGGCGACCCGGTCACTTTTCCCGCTGTCAAGTTGTGTTAACACGAAGGAAAATAATTATAACAAACATAATGAGAGCCAAATGGTGCTCCATGAGCCGTAGCGTAACTTTGACAAAATTAGTAGCGAGACTCTGCAGATAGACGAGTACATTGCATCGAAAGTGTCAATCCCCAATATCTAACCATAGGAAGTTCCCTCGTGCGCACCTCGCTGGCAGAATTTAAACATCCATGAGTTGAGAAGTCGCATCGGTGCTTCGTTTTCAACGCGTTGACAATTAACTCGGTCACAACGCGAGACTCCGATGAAGTTTTATTCAAGACAGTTGTTTTTTTATATATTTCGTGCTCTTGAATTTCTACATAACAAGGTGCAGATCGTTCATTGTGGTACGAGTTATTCGAGCGTTCACCCTCCACGCATCTACGACGGTGCTGGTCACCTGGTTCCCGAAGATGACCGATTCTTAGGCATTCTAGTCTTATGCGATTTTGGCCAGGAATATTATGAGGGCCCAGTCCAGCTCCAGAAGTCGTTTTCAAGATTCCCTGGTCGTATCCTGCGGACATATGGAATTCCGGTCTCATGGTGAGCTTCTGAGTAGGTGAGTAAGTCACTTACACCACTTCTTGGCACAATACGGCAATTCTCAGCTTTGGGAACTTTTCGAGGAAGGAAATTGCTCCAAGCTCCTGCAAGCCTGTCCTCCAGATGATTATCCGTCTTTTGCGTATTTATATTTACATAATCATGTACAACTGGCTAATTATAGGTCCTGAGAACTTACTTTTCTTATAAGCGACATTGGACCTTGGCAGGTTACATAAAGACGTACTATGGGATCTGAGCAGGCTGTGCAAGATAACTTCACTGGCTCTCGGCGACACGGTGGATTGTGTGTTGAAGTTGACCTCGAATTTCGTCACACCAAGACAACTCTCACAAAATCCATTTCTGAAACCGTAGCTGCTCTGGATGACTTGGCAGCAAAACATGATCAGTTCGAAGATAAAGTAGATGGGAATCTTTCCTTGGTACATTCGAAACTCGATAAGGTTTCGCGTGCTCAGGTCCAACAGGTCAGCACACTTTCCTTCTAGATTTAATTTATCTCTTATTTCCTGTGTAGGATCGAAGGATGGAACAATACGTATGTCCATTTGGGGTCTCATTGAATGTCGAATGAAACTGACTCTTTCGACAAGGATGAACAAATTACAAGAATGCAATCTACGACAATATTCATTCCAAGGCCTCGATCACCAATGTGGGTCCAAGATGTTAAAGAAGCAGTGGCAGAATGCCACAACACATTCAACCAACTGCAAGGCGAGTTCGGACTCGTACAAAAGTCATTTGGGAAGCAACACCAAAAGATAGAACAGACCTTTCTGTCGAAGCAGAGAGAATGCACCATCTCACATGCTGGATTGACTTCTAGGATAGATCGAATCGAGGACGAAGAGGATGTGCTGAGGGGGGACCTCCTGTCGGTGAAAAACGATGTCAACAGTGAGTGTGTGACCTCTGAATCCCAAAACGAATTTACTTACCGGCTGATAGCCCTTTTTGAGAGATTTCAACTTTCTCTACAGGATGATGTTGGACACAATCAGTCGGATACCTTCGGCCTAGCCGTGCTTTCCGATGAGCTGTGGAGAGCGGAAGCTACATCCGGAATCGCGTTGCACTTAGGTCGTCGTTTGTGGGCGACACTTAAGCTTATTTGGGAGACGGTCATCCACAAAATAGGACCTCGCCATCGTTTCTCCCTGGCCAATCTCAAGAGTCTCCTTGGATCAATTCGTCTTGGAATGTCCAGTTCACTCCACCATGTATTAGAAAGCCACTGGGTTCCTCAAGCGACCATCTCTTTTCTGCACTTAACCACCGGATTGCCCTTCTATCCCTATCCTCATACACATACGCTCGTAGCGAGCTTCAGCACGACTGTTGCAACAACAGGTTTGCTTGCCTCGACACATGCTCAGCTCCTGCGGGAACAAATTCAAGCATGGCTAGTCCGCTTTTGCGATGCCCTTCGCAGCTTAAAGGGAACCTTGCCTGCACGCCCTCTTCCTTTTATATCAATTGCAATCCTTCTTCTCGGCCTTTTTTCGCTTATTCCCTCATTTTCCAGAAGGGAAAGACTCGATCCACATGTGACACGAAAAAGAATTCATCAAATACAAAAAAACCTTCGCTATCATCTAGACAGTGACCTGTAATACAATTATGTCGCGAGTGGATGGCTATTTGCTGTAGCCCCTCACCAATCGGTGATTATTTCCGGGTATCCTGGATATGCCGGCGCGTCGCAGTCCATCTTTTGGTCCAGACTTCGAGCAGCGAGAAGCGAGTTCCTAGATTCCAGTGCGAACTTTTAAGAGACCGTGTAATGTACGGTACTTTACCAGTAAATAATTTTTTGGTAAATAATTATTGATATTTTACGCAACCCTATTTCTTAGTCATGGATTTTCTTTACACCAATTCCGACTGAGCATTTTCTTTTCTTTTTTATGCGGTAGAAGATGTTTGTATTAAATTGTAAAGGGGTGGTGACTAGGTATTGTCGATTGGGTCAGATTTGGGTCAGATAGACCGTCCCATCGGATTGCAATATATTACACATGGATACTATCGATGAGGAAAAAAACCGATGTACGAGCACCAGAGTCGAAATCGGGAAAAACGCATTGGCGATGATCTCACAGCCGTGCGATGACGAAGGACGGAACAGAGGCTAAAGAGTCTGGCCGAAACAAAACCACCCACATTACACATTGTAGGGTCTGAAGACAAAACTGGGACCCGGGCACGTAAGGTCGTATTGTCCAATAAGACGTCTAAGCCACCCAGAATGGGCGACGCCTGTTTTAACCAATCTATGCCAAGGAGAAGCTCTGCAGAACCCAAAAAGTTGTTGATACTATTGTACAATCTGCGGATTGCGCGGAAATAGACATGTACGACTTATGAATCCCTAGGTTTAAGATGCAAGCGTAGCACAGCAGAGGAGGTTGAAATCTTAGACTCGGCGACGTCCTCACAATACTAGTAAAATAAACATAGGACACCAGGATTGCCATAAATGGAAGAAACTATAGGGAGATATCATTTGTTGCGTCCTGACACAGAATCATACTTCCTATAGACGGATACTAACGACTAGTAGTACAAAACAATCCTACAAGAATATCCCAAATACTCTCAGTCAATTTATTTCATGTGGAACAGTTGGAGGGTACGATGTTTTTCAGCTGTTTTTTCTTCATCTGAGGGTCAATGTCAGGGTCAAAAAATGTACCCAAGTTCAATAGAATTACTTTACCAGTTTCTCTTGCTTCAATTGAGCACGAAGTTCGGAAATAATGTGTTGACCCAGGCGCATGTGACCTTGTAGCATGACCACCTGGTGTACTAAACCACTGGTATCACTATCTAAGACGACATGCGGTATATCGCCCAAGTCCAATATGTCGCAAATGTCAAATTTTGGACTAATCTCGCCATTGTTGCCGTCTTTGGTCGTGTCAACTGAACCGTCAGTTGGGCAGCTCATCTTCTCGGAGACAGTGTGAGCAAGCAAAATCTCATAACATAAAAAAGAGAAATGTACTTTTGAATAGTCATGAAGGACAGACTTGTTGAAGATGCTGACAAGAACAGTGTCTTCATCTAGTTCAGTGGTCTTGATTGCTATGGGACTCAAAAAATGCATGGTCAACTTGAATGGGTAGACAAAAATGAACCAGACGCAGTCATTTTATAAGTCTTCGTAGCGGACTTTTTCTTATTTGAGTCAGATGCCCGAAGACAACGATCGTCGTTCAAGGTTATTTGCCCATTGTCTAAGTTGCGCGTTTCCATTTCACGTCATCGTGTTCAACGTTATTTCCAGGATGCGTTCACGTACTAACATGTACATCGCCTTTATGCTGTGGGATCAAATATGTTGTTAGGTTATTTCCTACGGGAAAGCGCCATTAATCATTGACACAGGCACCAAAAATCGTTGGAAACCTCACCTTTTTCCAACATGATTTAATCCGACCTGTCACCTGCCTGAACCATCGTAAAGCACGGCATTTAAAGCTGGGACAAGGCGGCCTTGAAGTTGAAGTTGCAATTGCGTTAACATTGTGATGGACTACACTATCCTTGTCATGTCAATTGTATTGTACATAATGATGTAAGAAAAAGTCACTCGCTGTCACCAATAAATTCCTGCTAACCTCGATTTTTCCGTCTCAAGGTGCGGACCATATTTGATTGGGAATTGAATTCAGTCCCAGTCCTGTTGTCGGCAATCGAAGGGTGATGAAGGGAGATAATCCTCTTCCACCAGCCTGTTCTTGGGATCTCGAAGCAATGGCCAGCTCCGTTGCGGTGGATTCCGATGATGTCCCTGCTTAGCGTTTATATTAATGGTTATATTAATGAAAGCAATGGTCGTATGCCGTCTTTTGCTCGTCTGAGATCGAGATGTCTGGGCCTTGGGAGGCTAAGACGAGGTCGTGACTCTCTTCCTAGTCGATTGACGAATGCAAGGAGCGTTCTGAATATGATATGCCTACCTTGAAAGTTTGAGGTGCGTGACACGGCAAGGGCCCAGAATGGACAAACATGAAACGAAATAGATCTTAATATAATAACAAATTTTGGGGAACCATTGCCATAAAATCGACAGCAAGCAAATATAACATACTTCGTGAAACAAAAACAGCGATGCTGTCAACTATTCATGAAAACGAGACGACGGAACATTACATAATGAGTAGAACAGAGTAGCATGATGTGACGGCATTCCTAATACTGCTCCTCATTCAGCCCGGCTCAGTCTTGTAATTTGACCTTTTCTGTGCCCGGGCCCCTCTTGGACTGCACCTCTGCCGGAGAGTGCACATTGGGAATCATGGGCACGATTGCATGGATTACAATCTCGTCTTCCGAAGCGATTTGCCCAATGGGAATATTCGCCTCATTCGCCCTCAAGACTCTGGAAACTTTTGTACGGTCAGAGGAGATCTTATGTGATACACGAACTCACCAGATGGAGTAATAGCTGACATAAAAGGAGGGTCAAGTGTTAAGGCACCCTGAGTGGCTGGGTGTTTGCTAACCGCCGAGTGTATGGCCTCGCAAGTTTCACCAAGGGAATACTGAGCAGGGACGCTAATGACTGTTGGTTCTGTATAGTAGTAGGCTGTAATGGTGACAAGTCGTTCGCGATTGGTGGACATGGTGGCCATAGCACAAGAGGATCTCTTGAGTGTGAATATTTTGGCATAATTACAGCTGTTTAAGGTTTGCCACTGGAAGTTACCGATAGAGGCACCTTGTGCATGACATGTGATGATTGTGATAACCTTGGTCAAAGCAGATGGTTCTCATCCATGCTAGATTTGCAACAGGCTCCTGAACAGCCGCTATGATAGTATATCGCTTCATTCTTCACCTGGAAACTCCCATCAAAATATAAATACGGGACAAATAGAACTGTTTACATTTTGATGGGAGTTCCCACAGGTGAAGCAATAATAGCGGCTGTTTAGGAGCCTGGATTTGCAACACAACTCTAGTCTAAACATCTTAAAAAACCTATTTTCTAATGATCTTAGCCATTAATAATGGATTTAGGAATTTAAATTGTATTAGCAGAACCCACACTGCAGTTTTTGGGGTACCCCCCTTGAATATTCTGTATCACATGATCATTCCAATTAGACGACTTGCGAGCTAACTAATCGATAACATTAGACTATGGTCTGATAAGACATGACCTTTCTTGTTTGCCGAATCGTTGAATGGTCGAGTCCAGCTTCAAACGATATGAAAGCTGGTGATTCACCGACTCCCCGTTGACCAACTTGTGCGGAAAATTGGACTTGAAGGTTTGTGCATTTTTATTTACACTCATGTACTGTCGGTAACTGCGTTCCCTTTACAATATTGTCTTCGCCGATTCACATAGCCGTGCTGCCTGTATCGCTGTATCGGAGTTGTTAACTTGAAATTGGGAGAATATTGATGGAGTTCCCTGTAGTTTTCAATTCCTGTATATACCGGAAGCATCGGAGTTCCAGGCGAAACGCTGCGTGGCCGAACACTCATTGATGAGGGAAGGTGTAATCTTCGAAACTGAGAAGAGCTTAACCTCCTACGCACCTGTGTGCGTTTCTTCATACTCCCTCTTCATATTCAACACAGCCGTTCCTGGATCTCTGGTGTTCCTTCCACTGTGCACGGTTGTTTGAAGATATCGTCAATTTACATGAACGGATTTGACAGAAGTGGAGATTGGTGGATAAGTATAATTTTCTAAAGATTTTTTCCATCCCGATTATGGGGGTTTACCCTCTGAATACAACCTCGCTATGAGAGAACGAAGGCTGTTGCATATGACAGAAACGGTAAAGACTCAACAAAAGTGTGAAAATGCAGAACGAGAGTGTCAAAGAGGGGGAAAACCATAATCATATTGTGTCAACGCCGTAGATGCCTAACCAATAAATGCAAGTAGTACGTGAGCCCTCGTTGCTCTTTATTTCGAGAAAAACTGTTTGAGTCGAAAAATGCACATGAAAAGGTACTTGGAAAGTTTGCCTAGTTGGTTGCTTCGAGATATCGTATTGGAAATCAATGAGCTGCAAAAGTCGACTTGATACAGGGAGATTGTTTTTGCTATAATTCTTGATGTCGAGGTCCTTGAGGAGTCGGATGGTATTGGGTTCATATTCGGTATTATCCGCAGGTGGAAGGAGTGCCCACAATGCCATACTTTTGGGGGCACTTGTTGTTTCTTCTTGGGATAGCAGGCTAGGCGACGCATGATCCATGGTGATATGAGAGATGAACACCGCTTCGGATAAATTGATTGCGACATGTCCAGAACCTCTGGAAATTCGCCAACATTCACCAACACCCATATCTTCCTCCAACATCATTCCAGCGCCATTGATATTCGCATACTTGATATTTGCATACTGAAGATTGTAGCCAAATATTGACTCCGAAAGAGACCCAAAGATTGAGGGGGGGGGGAGGCCATGTGTCTGGGAGGTGTAACCCCGAAGTATTCTGGCTCCGCTGCCATATGATGCGTAGTTCCGATTGAATGAAACTGGGGTTTGGCCCCAAAGTTTCAAGAGAGTATGGGAAATATAGGGCTTTACAGTCCATAAAAGCGTTGTCGGGCACGTCTGGGGAAGGGTACAATGTAGATGGTCGGGGGAGTGGGAGATCAGGGCCAATTTACAAAGCGGATTCATTGAGCCAGAGAAGATCCTTCAATTGATTTCGCAAACAAATTGAGACATGTAACATGTGGCAATGGCAACATAACAGGGCAGCAATGCCTTCCAAGTAAGCAAAGCAAATCCGAGCGAGAATAAGGTGAGTTGAAGGCCACGTTTCACCTGTTGATAAGCATATTGAGTTTGGAGCCTACGCAGTGAAAAGACGCATTACTTACGCCGATCAGTGTTGAGCACTTTAGTCTTCTGGAAGGCGTTGCACTCACGCCGCATTTTGTGCTGCAACTGGGTTTTTGAAGCCTAGTATCCCAGGGTGCTGATCCAAGAGAGCGTGAGTTGGCAAATAAAAATCGCTCGCCTGCAAATGGTTTGGCCTTCTCAACCATGCTGGCAATACACAATAAGTGAGCCGCCACGTGCCTCTTGAAGCTTGAAGCTTTATGCCTTATATGGCAGTGGCGCGGCTTGTGTCTGTGATCGAGGCTCGGCTTGACGGTGAACAGGTGCTAAAATTTAGTGTCATAGGCATACTGGTCGTATTTACGTGTGGGTTGGAGTTATCGAGTTACTTGCTAAAAATGGAAACATTGGCGCACATGAGAAAAATTCTCAAAGTGCTTCGAATCCACCGCACCTCATCTTACGCATAAGATGATTGTCCATTTTGTTCAATACACAAGCCTAACAAGAATTACACTTCAAGATACAAGTACAAACCTAACGAAGACATACAGCAGAAAAATGAAGAAATACAGTTCAGGGTATCAGACGATTCATTCCCTCATGCATGGATGTATCTGACATATTCAGGCATGCAGAAGCGAAGATTTTCGTGCACGAAGTCTTGGGAGCAGTCCAATCTTCGAGCTGAAATTACCAAGGTAGCTCAGGCTTGATTGAGACTGGTGGAACAAAGTTGTAACCTGGTGTATTTGATTAGAAACAAAATAGTAAGATTGAAAAAAATTGAATTTACGTTTCATGCCTGGTCACGAGTCTTGTATGTATGCAGCAGTTGCTGTATCTCCTCATGCTGTTGTTCTTGCCGACATAGCTCGTCTAGTATCGCCTGGTGCCATTGATCAAGCCGCAGTTCCTCCTGTTGTAGCGCCTTGAACTGTTGATCACGACCCTTCACCTCCTTCTTATATTCTTCATAGCAACGCTGGAGCTCTTGGCGAACATTCGCCTGCTGTTCCTTCTGCCTTGTCTTCATTTCCAGCGTGGACGCCTCGATACATTCCATCAACTGCGGGGCATTTGTCTGATTATCGTCATCTTTGTTAACCTTCCCTATCGTCTGCACCAGCTGGAGTATTTCCCCACCCTGCTTTTCCCTCTTAGCCTCTAATCCTCCTACCTCATCTAACTCCATAACGAGACTCTGGGTATCCAACGGCAGCCCTCGCTCCGTTATCAACACCTTCTCCCGGTCCGTAACTATCGGACCTGAAAAGGCAACTCCAGGTGCCAGCATAAAAATCTTCGGCTCATCAACCGGTTGCTCTTCTATGCAAACGAAAGCAAGCCTTGGCTTTTTATCTGCCAACACTGAGCCAGATGATTCATCTGCTGTGTTTGATGGGATGTTAGATGAGAAACTGTACGTCACATTTAGAGAAGTCTCACTGAAAGTAATCATGGATGAAACCAGAGGATCATATATGATAAAACATTGACAAATGTCCAGATGTAACATGATGTCATGTAGACCGAGGTCGGAGGAGACCTGAATCTTCCTGGCGCCCATCCTTGGGTAGACGGCGACCTGCTCGGAATCATGAGACATTGTGGCAGGGATAGGAAAGCAACAGAGTGAGGGCGCAGCCGATTGAGTTGAGGGGGCAAGTAAAGGGGAGTTGGACCGCAGTAAATTTAAAATGAACGTGGTCTTACCTCGCGCTCCGTTATCGGATCTTATCGCGGGCGTCAAGTCCGGTTGCCCACAAGTGAGGATCACGATAAGGATTAGATTGGTAACCCATCACAAAAGTCATGAGCTTAGAGATCACGCCTTCATAGTGGTTTATCACCTCAAATGTTCTCCTGGGTGCCCTTCTTTTTTCTCTCCCTAAGCATGCCATCCTTCGTGATGGGAAAAAATTATCTTACCCTGGATAATCTTCTCCTGCTTTGCCATCATTGAGTTCAACGTCAGACGACAGGTACAATTGTAGAGTATATACGAGCTACATGTAAAATATACTTACTATGATCCACAAAGGTTGAATTTACGCTGAACCTACCTGTAAACTCTCTCACATCTCTTCTAACTGGTGGACCACTGCCGTCGTTAAATTCCAAGTGGCTGTAACAATGCCCAAAAGCTTCCCTCTGTGGATTTTGAGATCTTTCAACAACTCCAGCCGCCTATTGAGGTCTTTCAGTCGCTGTTTATTGCCATGGACCTTCATCCAAAGCTCAGCAAGCGCATCAGTTTTGGCAGAGGAGATGGAGGGATCATCTAATAGCGTCTGATAACGCGCAAGGAGTTCCTGCAGGTTGTCCAACACTTCGTGAATCGGCTCTGCGTTCGCTATTACGCGCTCAGTGTGTCTTAAAAGAAAGCTGAGTGCTGCTTTAATTTCTTCGTCTCTCTCTATGTTGTTGTGTTTGCCAATCCAGGCAGCAAAGGGAACGGTGTGATGCGACGAGAGAAACCCCCGAGAGCTCTTCCCCGCGGTTGAGGCGTAATTTTTCATTGCAATGACGCTGTACAAAGTGTTAGCAAACCTGGGGGATTCCTTTGTATCAAACAATCTAACCTGTCCTCTAACCCTCGCACTTTTGATGCAAATTTTTGCAATGCTCGTTCCGCTTTCTTCAATTCTTCAACCAACTCAACCAACACCGCAGCAACTGTAGCCTTGGACCCAAGCTTGCTGATCCTTACAAGTATTAACAGATCCCTTGTCGATATCTCGGCCTCCATGATTTCTAGGACTGACTGACGTTCATCCAGAATGTCTTCTTCCACCATGCATGCGAAAATCTTAGTGTCCATCGTGACCAATTGAGGATGAGCTTCATGTAAATCCGCTCTTGGACAGTGTGGAAATGCGCCAGGAAGGATGCAAAGAGCAGAAAGAGAATCAGCATGGCCTTGCCATAAGCTGAACAACAGAGCCCAAATAAGAATGAGCGAAAGCAAGTATAGAGGGACGCAGGCAGATCGCAGTTGAACATTGGTAATGGTATGTGTTGTGGTCTTCAGTTGATTTCCCTTCATGGCCGCTACTAACTCTGAAGCGTCAGGATGAAAGCTTACAGCCGAGAATGTTCTTGACAACTAGAATGTAAAGTGTTTGTTCCGATTTGCGATCTTGTCCATTTAAATCCTCTTCCTTGTTTGCTCGAGCCTTGACAACTTGAGGTGTACGACAGCGTGTGAATCATGTTGCTGCTTTTGCTGTTCCAGGTGACCGTTCGACTCTTGACATCAACATGCTGCCTAGGCGTTCCCCTCGATTTCACAAAAACATTACCTCTGATGCTCTTCGCAATTCTTCAAGTCAGTATCCAAAGGATGTTTCCAACCTAGTTAACGTCAACGAAGATTTTCGTCCTTTGCTTTGGCAGAGGAGTATTCCAGGGCTGTCTGAAAACGAAGTCACTTTCCCTATTCCTCAGCCGGCCCCGAATCCGAATACAGCTTTGCGTGACCAACGCCCAAAATCTGCGGGTTCTGGTGATGCTATCGTTGCTCCCCAAGGAGGTTCCCAAGTTGCAATCGGTGTGAACTGGAGAGTTCTTAGAAGGTAGCAAATCCAATTTTACCTTTAATTTGGGACTGATAACACCCCGCAAGCATTTCTGATGCAGCCATACCAGTCCTTATGTTGTACTCAGTTATTCTCCTGTTGATGACTCTTTGGGAAGACGTTGAATGGGAACGTTCCAGAGAGTCGTACAGTGAGTTATCTTCTTCTGTTAAACTCGGCATCCTTATCAAAATTATAGTCATTGCACAGGATGCTGCCGCTTGCGCACAAGAATTTCATGCAAATACATGTGTATCTCCTATCCCGTTTCTCAAGGAGCAATGTACTTTATGGAAAATTTGTATGAATTCTGATGCCTCGCATATAGCAAAGACCAAAGTCATTGTCTGCCTAGTTGCGGAGCTTCTGAGTGAGTTGGTGGAAGGATTTTTTGGCCGCCTTAGTTGGAAAACTTGTGTGAGTCTGAAGCTTGTGGAGTTATTACAGAGATTACATGTTTCATGTCTTTCAGATGTTTTTCTCCTTCATTTTTGTGTTCAGGAACTGGAACCGTTCTTAATTATGGCTGTCGTTTGGTCTATAACTAGCTACTGTAAACAAGAATATCATTCTAAAGATCAACCAATCATATCTAAGGGTGTGAGCCATGAGTTAAATGCCAATCGCATCCCGGCCAGTAGGAAATCCTTACTCGACACACAATCGTGAACAATATCTAATCAGACATGGGAATATGAAAAACAACACGCCCGATATATTTAAATTCCGCCATGAAACTGTTGAGAGGGCGATAGGACGTGACAGGAGAGATATAGTTCGGATTCATAGTGGTAATTTGGATGTCGATGTGAGCCTTGAGGAAATGACCCAGATGAACGTTAGCATGGCTGTAGATGAGATACCTGACATTACCACATCCACTTCCCAGCTTCAGTTCGTTGAACCCGCCCAACCCGGAAGAGCTGAAGGAGTTTACCAGACATTCTTCTTGGTAATCGAAATGTAGACCTCGTCTCTCAACTCTCCCAGTGTGAGTGGCGATCGGGATGAGCTTGCAATAGTTGGCAGTTGCTTTACGGGAGTCCCAAACTCGACATGAGCGGAGGTTCCTTGTGGAGCTGTGAACATGGTCGTTTTCCCGGCAGATACAGGTGGAGGTGTCGTGCCCAAGGTAACAGAAGTAGGCGCAGACCTATCTGCTACCTGCCGGCTGTAGTCGCAGGCTTCTTCGCGAATGCATCTGGAAGGGGTTTCTGTTTCTTCAGATCCATCACCTTCCAGTACCAATGCATCTGCCAAAAGCGGACGGTGGGCAGGGCCTGTACTCAGGGGTCCAAACCAAATCCCGAGGGGAGGTGTCGTACTTGCTTCCCCGTGATGGAGATTCTTGAATGTATGTACAGCTAACATCAGAAATCTGGATTTAAACCTCCACAGCGAAGAAGTCGGAGATTTCACTTCACCTTCCACACATTAACATTGAGAGGGGAGAATTTATGTCCTGCACCAAATTCCCGAGCCTCATCCGTGATTTGGCAAACAACCTTGATGTCTTGGTCGATATTTTCTCAAATGTCCTGCGTTTCGAGAACGATTGTTTTATTTCTTCATTTCATGTTTGGAATGAATGTATGACGGTGACTTCTTTGGTGTGGTAGGGAAGTATATTCCTTCGAAAACGCAGCTAGACATTTGCCACGATGTTGACCAATACCAACCCATAAGGTTGTAGTAAGGAGCAGCGGCTTCAGCAAGGACTTCACAATGTTCTGTCCGTTTGTGGTGTGTCGGTAGGTAGGCCTTGAAGCTGGATCATTGAGGCTGGATCATTGAGGCGAGGAGTGTCGTTGATGTGGGAGATGGGGACCCGATTCCTCGATGCTGCATTCGATCTTTGAACTTGGAAACTAAGCATAGGGGAGGAACGTGGGTATGTACGTTGGGATGTCCTTGGGCACACCATTAGGAGTTGTTGGCTCTACGCGGACGTGTCCTTGGGGGCAGGATTGCTGTCGGCATTGGAAACAACCTCAGCAACAGGAGGTGGCAGAGGAAAGGGACGTTTGAAGAGTCTGGTAAGTGCGTGCGACAATGAACAATGAGCAGTAAATCCACTGCTTGGATTTCCTTCGTTTAATGAATGGATGGCTTCAGAGCCAGCGTGCCTTTATCAATCGAGTCGCAGTGTTGATAATTCGATGAATTTTATGGCAGTAGATAATAGCGAGACACAAATTGAGTAAGGTCAGAGAACGCGGGGCAACTTCAGGGTTACCAGTCTGGATTCCCGGCAGCCATATAATCCTCGCCTG
>Ga0307509_10004704_pt1 | contig 19474 bp, 6 predicted proteins | sample 10_EM_MG_FD_202245 | JGI IMG/M metagenome (GOLD analysis project Ga0307509, IMG submission 202245) | Populus trichocarpa ectomycorrhiza microbial communities from riparian zone in the Pacific Northwest, United States - 10_EM | ecosystem: Host-associated > Plants > Roots > Unclassified | place...
TCACGCAACCATCTAAGTAATACACCACTCAGATACTGGGGCACGGGCCAAGCCCATTGACAGTGACCTTCCATAGGTGCAATATGTTTGAGATACCTAAAGCCCTTATCTCTATACTACCTCGCTTGTATGCGAGAACTCTATTCCTACACGATAGGACTTCCTACGATCACTATACCTACTACAAACACAAGATGTTAGTCTATAATGATAGACGAAGCAAGCTACGTAGGCCATGTCGATAGTCTATGATAGTCACGATAGTCGTTTCCCGTTACGAACACCTGAAGGGAAGGCTGGTTTGTTACAAGAGATCTTATCAATATAAAAGGTTTCACCCTAGAAAATCTTTTATCATTCTACCTAGCTATATCCAGATCATTGAGCCTTCCTAGATAATCTCCGTCTACGATTATGATTATCGGCCTGAGTTATCTCGCAAGACATTGAGATAGGCACCCGCCTAACAGCTTGTATAGGCGATACTACCACTATGCCAGTGAGTCTACCGCCTACGTATTGATTCCGGTTGTTGTCATAACAGTTAGCGACTGGCATGGTTTCGATAGGAAGAGTTTTTTCACCTGCGGTTGTATTGGAGATGCATTGCAGAAACTCATATTCTATTGATGGAGTTAAGTGTACCCGAGTTGGTCCGATACTTCCAGCAGGATAATTCCTGATAGAGGGTAGACCTTGGATAGGCCCTGAGCAGGACAGGGTACTAACACAAGGTCAGAGTAGTGGTGAATGTCAAAAGGCTTAAATCTGATATCTACTTAAGTTTAAGCATTTGGCATTCTACTTCGATAACCGGCCTTTCCTTAAGAGAACTTATTGAGTAAAGCTTCGAGCTTAACTATATTAAGTTTTACCATTTGCTTCTTTTGAAATCTTTACCTCATGTGTAACCGCTTCCAGTGGGGTAGCAGTCTTGCAAGGGGATATCGGTATTGACTCTAACCAAACCGGTGGTATAAACCAGATCAAGTACCGGAGACGCCAACAAGTAATTGAATAGACTCTATTACTTTATATTGAAACTACTAAGAGAAGGCCAAGTGCTTTAGGCCTGTGCGAAGCTCAAAGATTCTCAAATCGTACAGAATAGAAGATAACTGTTCAACCAAGTATATTGAAAACTCTGTCTGTTGAAGTCTGATCTCTCGAAGTCTAGAGAGATACAGGTCTTTAGATACCCTTGCGATAATCCATCGGGCATCAATCATAATCAAATCCTAAGGCATCAAACGATACCTAATCCATAAACAATGAAACCATAAATAAGGCTTACGAACCTCCGGAGTTTGTATCCTGAAACAATACAAGTAACACATAACAAAGCTTACAAGTCTCCTGAACTCATATCCTAAAACAAAACATAAGACAAACTAACAAGGCATACAAGTCTCCTGAACTCGTATGCTAAAACAATACATAAAACAAATTCATACCTAAACTGGTAACCTGTACCGGTTACATCATCTTTATCTTCTACTTTGAGTGTTTGGTGCGGTCGCAACCTTAGAGTTCACCTCTCTATAGTGTGCCCCCGTTACACCTGTTAGGCATTTTCCGGGTCTACCACCTTCCCTACCTCCCCAACCCTCCTCCTCTTCTCACTGCCCACCACCACCTTAACCATCTCTTCCACTGTAACCACCCTCCCTGGAGATCTGGGAGTCTTCGGTTCCCACCACATCGCTTCCACTATCCTAAGCTTCAGCTTAATGTCCTCCAACTCAGGACCTACAGTACTAAGTTTTCTGTTTAAATTTCTGTTCTCCTTGCGGAGACTGTCAACCAAACGCGTAGGTGCCATCCTCTAAGAATATAGAATCCGGATGGTAAGGTAAGGATCGGTTGTTACTGGCTATAACCCAAAATCGTGGGTTGTGTAACAAGGTTTATTTTCAACGACTGGCGTTGTAACGGTGACGGTGCTTGTTCTTCCGTTGAGCTGTCAGGCACTCAGTATTAGTGCCCGGGTTGTGAGCCTGCGAATATCCGGAGTTGCGGCCGCACGCCGCAACCCTGGCACGATTACAGGTTTACGAGGACACACTTTATCCACAAGCCAATAGAGTACGGGTTTTCTATGCCCCCACCCCTCCCCCCTGTCCATTCCACTCTCATCGAATTATTGCACATTATCCACTTGCGCGGGCTCCGAGCAGTCTAGATGCCTATCTACAAAGGTTTAGGTGCTCGGGATAAGCGAATTCTTATTTTTCCCTTGATTCTCTCAATTTAACAGGAGCCCAGTTTTTTTCCCGGGACTTGTCCCAGTGATTCCAGACGGTCTTAGTGCCAAGTCCAGAACTGTACCTGTAAGCTTTTAGTATTTCGACGCCGCAGCCTCAGGCAGTGTTCAGTTGCCAGATCCCGCCCTACTCCACAACGCAGCTCTACTCGAGTACCGTATTCCTTTTTTATGTATTATATGAAACCTCCAGGGTTACAGTATCATAAACGGGGAAATTCCATTCCTTTCCCTAAGCGCTCCTCCCCCATCTATCCTAATTTACGCACCCTAGGCTCTAACCACTTCTCACCCCCCGTACCATCAAACTTCATAACCATTCTTACAACCCAAACCCTATACCGGTATTAGACTCACAACTTAACCAACGCATGCCACCGCACAGTACCTACTCGGGTACGGTCAGAACTCAAATTAAAGTACATGCAAGGAGAATATCTACGGTCCTCCCCTACTCTAAATGCCCTCGCGACAATGCAGATCAAAGAGGAAAATTACGTGTCGCCCAGAATTTGCTTGCTTCTCCCACCTAAATTAAGTTGTGCGCTGGGCGGAAACACCCAACTCGGTTGGGCCAAGGGGAATGTACCAGATACTGAACGAAAACCCTCGCGAAAGTTACATCAAGCTTATGAGGAATATGGAGAAGAATCAGAGCTGATCAAAACCCATACCAGTTTCCCCCGCCGCTGTTACCGACATCGTTAAACGCTTGATACCCTCCCATACAGCCGACGGGGGTATGGTGCTGTACAGTACTGTGCTGCCGAATGCGTGGAACACCAACGAATTCCGGCTATGGAAGACGATCGCCCTTTTGTCTAAGGTGACACAATAACTCCTGTTACTTTTTTTCAGCCTCTATCAGACGCAATTAACGGTGCGACAGCACTCATGATCGATGGCACATACTTCATAACGACTCTAGCACGAGGCGGCCGGAGCAAGGGGAAAAGATTCTCTGGTATTTCAACAATAAGACTGAACTGAACAAACAGTGATAGACCATTCCTGCCTGCACCTGGAAATAGAAACGGAGGAGAGGCGAAAGTAACTTACCGTTGAACGGTAAGATATCAACCCTCGCGAGCCCGATGCCCCCGACGAGATACCATTCACGAAGGCAGTAGTGGGCACAAGAGAGCGGTGAAGCTGCTCTTACCGTGAGGAGACACCAGATCCAATGTCCGAAATGCCCGGGGCCAAACACCAACCTGTCAGGCCGGTAGAGGCAGGCAAGCGGGTGCGATGAAGCAACTACCAGCACGGGAAGAAATCAACCTAGACATGCAAGCCTACTTGGGCCATATTCTTATGGTTGATACCCGGTCGGGATTACCGTGAGTAGTAGGATTACTACAAGTACAGAAGGATGTCAACCAAGGTTCCGGATATTGCAATTGCTGAGCGTCCCTCCCCCGGTGAGGATGCTCCCAGAGAAGAGAGATGTCAGCTCCAATAACCAAGACATGCACCGTCAAACAACGATCACCTTCGCCTTGGAGGACGGGCACGTGAGCCAAATTGCCCTCCTGCGACGCAGGAAAGATGTAGTTGCCGTGGGGGGTTGACGACCTTAGAGGTATATTCGCTCCCGGCCAGCTCAGAAATAAGATGTTGCATATCGCAACATTCCCATATTCACTTGCTCCGGCACATGCCTGCTACCCTTCGGGGGTGCTTGGATCTGCCTCATGACGCTTTGCTATTTTTCTTTTCCTTCGAACTTCGTTTTTTCCAATCACTATGTTTGTCAACCATCACTCGCTGGGACCTATGTGTAGTTGACTAGTTATTTCTGGCTCACTTTGGAATGTTTAATGTTGCTTGTTATATAAGTTTTTGCTAAAAAAAAAACCTTCTAATCACAACTCCCTCTTTCTTACATCCAAATCCAGCCCCAAAGCTATTCCTACAATACTCATAGATTCTCCTTTTTGCGTACTGCTCATGGCACAGACATCGCAGTGTGTCCGCCACACTATACAATATTGCGGTAAAAACGATGAACGGAAGAGGATTGCCAAGATTCATGTGACATCACTCGTATATCTTAGGCTGGTGCAATGTGCTCCAAAACAGCAGTGTGTTGCTGGGGCCATCTACCACAGTCGCTATCCTATCCCATAGCCCGACATTACACTTTATTTTCTTACTACGAGGGAGTCACAGCAAAAAAATTTGTATCTAAATTGGATGTGGCATCTGCTGCGATTGCCTCCAAGAGGGCGACCACCCAGTTACCCTCCGAATGGCTATAACCTCTATTCACCCAGAGCAATAAATCTCCGGTCCAAGAGGCATATTGTCAATTTCGAAAAGTCACCATTTTGCGAATCCTCAAACTTGGTCAAATTTTCCACTCGTGACCTTCAGCAGGGCTTCACATTGACACTGGCTTCCCGAATGAGCTAAAATGTATGATACAGTAGCTAAAAGTATGAAAGTACAGTAGATTATGGGAAATAGTATTCAAGGTGAGAACGAACCTTTGTGAAACTCTAGCATCGACGGTCTTTATGAAAACTTAATCCATACTAAATGCCAGTTTAGTTTAGTTTAGTTTAGTTTTTTTTACCGGGTTGCCCTCGGGCACCCCCGCAGACTCACACTTCCTCTTTCCCATCATTTTTTCTCACCCCAGACTCCAACAGCAAGTTTATGGCTACACTCCACCGAGGTCGATAATAAGTAAACCAGCCTTTCATAAATGCAAGACCTATTAAAAATAACGAAAAAATAGGTATAGCACCGTTTCCCCCAGCTTATTATCTTGAAACCTTTGGAACTACGCTGTTGATTCATGTTTCGTTTCCTAGTATCTGTCCTGCATTAGCTTATGTTTCGTCTCGTCTCACCAGCAACATCTGGGGCACTCCTGTTACAACTATGAGTTACTTGTATCATGTGGAGGAAAAGTTTTTCTAGTCGCTTTCCTTTGATATTATTTTTCTAAGATAAAAGCACAATGTATTTCCCTCTTGTCTTATACGATCATCAGTCTTTACTTGTTCACATTACCGCTCTCTCATCTTGTCTCTATAGCAAAATTGCATTCATTTTCCTCATATCCGATCAAAATATTAGACCTCTTGACTATTCTCCACAGATAACCTAGAGGATTCTAGGATGAAAGAAGGAGAAAAGAGAATAAAGATAAAGCTAAAACTAAAACTAAACAAAAGAGAGGAACAAAAATTGGAAGCAGCAAAAACACTCTCTGAACCTAATTGAAAATCTAAAAGGAGGCTTCGTGTCTGACCTCGACATATTGCAAGAGCTAGATACTTACTAAGGTAATGATTTCAGACCAGGTATCATAAACAGGGCGCAAATACTTTCCAACTTCACTGTGGTCTTGGGGAGCCCATGCTGTATATACCGCACTATACAGTGCCTTGATTTCGATTTGGATGTCCTGCCTCATACATGGCTGGCACGGTAAATCTAATCTGACTTGATTTAAGGCAAGAAGTGATTCACATTGGCTAGCTGTGAGAGCCTACGTTAGGAATACTCCTAGCTGGGTGAGATATTAGTTATTCTACGGAATTATAGTACAGTCCAAGCCATACTAGGGCTTGCAAAGCCCGCCAGGGTCGGTTGTAGTCGGAATGGGGAGATATTAAAAAGGAAGAGAAAAATATATAAAAATAAACGACTACAAAAACAAGCATAATGCAGGAAAGGATCATACTCTGCTTCTAACAAGACATGAACACAGAGAAAGAAACAAATAGACAAGAAGTATGGAAAGACAAACAAGGGTGAAAACCACACGAATACTCAATAAATAGGAATGCATGCTATGATGGGGGACGAGAGAGAAAGAAAGCCATCTAGCACCGAGCGAAAGCCGGCATTGTACAAGCGCTACACCGTACGGCTCTTAAAGAGATGAGATAATCAGATATTGTCAAAACGGCGAGTAGAGATAAATAGGAAGCGAAGGGTTGGTATAGACAATTTAAAAGGAGAGCCAGAACGGCTAAATCGGGATTGAAGTTTGATAGTGCGATGGTGTAATACAGCGGACCCGAGGGTTTATTGGGTGGAGAGCATTGGTTGTGTATGTTACGATCTCCTGGCTCTTTTGGAGTGATGCTGGGACAACTCACAGCGCTCGGATGAGAAAAGACCTGTGGAGCTACTGCCACTGGGCGCCGGAGGAGGAGGGAGACCGTGATCCTCGAATCGCCGCTTCAGAACTCGTCCGTGTTGATTTCCGGAAGTCCGCGTAACTGCTGTTTGGCGGGTGGGATCCGCCATCGCGACACCCTGGCTAATACTGCACCATTTGGGGAGCGTTGCTACCCGGATGGTGTGTCCAGGCTCTGTATTTGACGAGAGAGGTGTTGGACCCCCATTCTCTTTAATGACTGGAGTAAGATCCTGCAGTTCCAAGAGGGTATTCATGACGTTCCTATGTCTATTTCTAGCTGCCCACATGAGAGGTGTTTGGCCGCCTTTATCCTCAATGTTGGGAGTGACATCTGCTCGATTGAAAAGCATGTTGACGATTTCCTCATGCCCGTTTTCAGCTGCTCGCGAGAGAGGTGTTCGACCCTCTTTGTCTGCAGTATTGGGAGCAATATCCCCCCGTTCCAAAAGCATCTGTACGACACAGCGATGGCCATTTCCAGCTGCCCACAGGAGTGGAGTTCGTCCGTCTTTATCCGCAGTGTTGGGAGTGACATCCTCACACTCCAAAAGCATCTTCACAACGCCCCCATGCCCATTTTCAGCTGCCGACAAGAGGGCTGTTTGACCGCTTTTATCTGTAGTGTTGGGAGCGACATCCTCCCGTTTCAAAAGGATCTCCACAATGTGTTCATGCCCATTTGCAGCTGCCCATATGAGGGGTGTTCGACCGTCATTATCTGCAGTGTCGGGAATGGCATCCTCACGCTCCAAAAGCATCTTCGCGATGCCCTCTTGCCCAAACTCAGCTACCAACGAGAGAGGCGTTCGGCCATTTATATCCGCACTGTCGGGAGTGACATCATTTCGTTTCAAAAGCATCTGGGCAATAGCCTTATGGCCATTTCCAGCTGCCCACAGGAGAGGTGTCCGACCCCCTTTATCTGCAGGGTTGGGAGTGACCTGCTCACTTGCCAAGAGCATCCTCACAATGCCCTCACGCCCATTTCTAGCTGCCCATAAGAGAGGTGTCTGGCCGTCTTTATCGGCAGTGTCAGGAGTGATGTCCTTCCGTTTCAAGAACATCTCCACAACACCTTCATGTCCATTCCGGGCTGCCCACAAGAGAGGTGTTCGGCCGTCTTTATCTGCAGTATTGAGAGTGGCACTCTCCCGTTCCAAGAGTAACTGTATGACGTCCACTATCCAAAACTCACTAGAGAATGAGAGACTTGGCAGACTGCCTTTATTGGGAGTTTCAAGAGTGGCGCCGTCCCGTCCGTAAAGCGTCTTCAGTAGGCCGTCGCGCCCATTCCCAGCTGCCCACAAGAGCGGTGTCCGGCCGTCTTTATCCGCAGTGCTGGGAGAGACATCCTCTCGGGCCAAGAGCATTCTCACGATGACCCAATGCCAATTCCCAGCTGCCCACGATAGAGGTGTTCGACCGCCGTTATCCGGAGTGTCGGGAGTGTGATTCTCCAGTTCTAAAAGCATCTTCACGATGCCCGTTTTCCCGAGTTCTGCAGCCCACGAGAGAGGGGTTCGGCCGTCTTTATCTGCAGTGTCGGGAGCGACATCCTCCCGTTCCAAAAGAATCTTTACAATTCTCTCATCCCCATTTTCAGCTGCCCACAAGAGGGGCGTTCGACCGCTTTTACCTGTGGTGTTGGGAGCGACATCCTCCCGTTTCAAAAGGATATCCACAATGTGTTCATGACCATTTCCAGCTGCCCATAACAGAGGTGTTCGGCCGTCTTTATCCGCTGTATCGGGAGCGACATCCTCTCGTTCCAAAAGAATCTTTACAATTCCCTCATGCCCATTTTCAGCTGCCCACAAGAGGGGTGTTCAACCGCTTTTATTTGTGGTGTTGGGAGCGACATCCTTCCGTTTCAAAAGGATCTCCACAATGTGTTCATGCCCATTTCCAGCTGCCCATAACAGAGGTGTTCGGCCGTCTTTATCCGCTGTATCGGGAGCGACATCCTCCCGTTCCAAAAGCATCTTCACAATGTCTCCTTTCCCAAACTCAGCTCCCCACGAGAGAGGTGTTCGGCCCTCTTTATCCGCTGTGCCGGGGGCGACATCCTCCCGTTCCAAAAGAATCTTCACAATACCCTCATATCCATTTCTAGCTGCCCACAGGAGAGGTGTCCGACCGTCTCTATCCGCGGTGCTGGAAGTGACCTCCTCTCTTGCCAAGAGCATCCTCACAATGCCCTCACGCCCATTCCGAGCTGCCCACAAGAGCGGTGTCCGACCGTCTTTATCCGCAGTGCAGGGAGAGACATCCTCTCTTGCCAAGAGCATCCTCACGATGTCCCCCTGCCAATTCCCAGCTGCCCACGACAGGGGTGTTCGACCGCCGTTATCCGGAGTTTCGGGAGTGAGATTTTCCTGTTCCAAAAGCATCTTCACGGTGCCCGTTTTCTCAAACTCAGCAGCCAACGAGAGAGGGGTTCGGCCCTCTTTATCCGCAGTGTCGGGAGCGACATCCTCCCGTTCCAAAAGCATCTTTACAATTCCCTCATGGCCATTCCCAGCTGCCCACAAGAGCGGGGTTCGAATGTCTTCATCTGCAATGTCGGGGGAAACATCCCCCCGTTTCAAAAGCATCTTCACAACGCCCGTTTTTCCAAACTCTGCAGCCCACGACAGAGGGGTACGGCCGTCTTTACCTGCAGTGTCGGGAGCGACATCCTCCCGTTCCAAAAGCATCTTTACAATTCCCTCATGGCCATTTCCAGCTGCCCACAAGAGAGGGGTTCGAATGTCTTTATCTGCAATGTCGGGGGAAACATCCCCCCGTTTCAAAAGCATCTCCACTACGCCCTCACGCCCATTTCTAGCTGCCCACAGGAGAGGGGTTTGACAGTCTTTATCCGCAGTGTTGGAAGTGACACCCTCCCGTGCCAAAAACACCTTCACAACGTCCTCATACCCATTCCCAGCTGCCCACGAGAGAGGTGTTCGACCGTCTTTATCCGGGGTGTTGGGAGCGACATCCCTCTGAGCCAAAAGTATCTTCACCACCGCCCCATGCCCTTTTCTAGCAGCCCACGAGAGTGCAGTATTACCTGCCACATCAGTTGCGTTGAGATTCCATTTCCCCATCTCTAATGAAGCAACTACTATCTCCGCCAGCCCAAGATAGGCACTGCCGTGGAGCCCGGTAAAGCCCGGAGGGTAGAAGCCCCAGCCTTCGTTCATATACCCTAATACGGAAAAGGATATATGCCTATCGAATACATCGAGAAGCCTCAATGCCAGCGTCTTCACACTTTCCGTGATTTCCCTTTTAGCATGTGTTCCCCAGTAATGGGAGGCATATTTAAGCAATATTGCCGGAGACGGGGCCCAATCATGGGTAAGTGGAAGGTCCCTGACGCTGTGAAAGTTGAGGTATGTTAGACAAACCTCGGCAATCATCGAGTGAGCACCGAGAAACAGGTCGGTATTATTGGATAAGTATTCTTGAAGAGTGTAGTGGACAAGACGGACAGTGTATGAGGAAGCTTCAACTATTACCAGCCCTAAGGAGCATCCCAGAAGTGTTTCAATCGTAGGAATATTTTGAGAATTCAGGTCCGTGGACCCGATTTCTACCCCCAGGGCATCGCATAACTCGCCGGCAGTCAAGGGTTGCTCCGAATGTGATAGCCACATTAGCGCCTCCATGCCGAGTCTCGACCTGCTGCCTTTCTGCGCCTTTATTCGAGCTAGGGTTGCCGAGTACGCAGTCCGAAGGCCATTCCCCTGAATCATTTCATCGAGCTTTTTCCTTCTCTGGTGGACCGTGACTTCCTCCAGGACTGCCTCAATGTTAAGGGAAACGAGAAGAAATCTATATTCTGTTATTAGTGAATGTTCAACAAGGCCGGGGTTGGTTATTTTTACTCACATTTGCGAAATCTTTCTCGGAATTACTGTCAGAATCTCAGCCCTCAAAACATAATCCATCGCGCGGGGTGTAGGATCTTGGTTTAATCTCATCTTCAGATATCTTTCAATATCCTCAATCGTAGGAACGATGGCTATCATGATCGCCTCGCTGAAATACGTCTTGACTTCGTCCCGGATATGAGGTCTCCCGGAAAGAAACACCCGTGTGGTCGGCGAAGCTCTTACAATGTCCCGCAGTGACTCAAGAAGTTCTCGTCGATTTTTCGGAAGACATTCATCCAACCCATCGATACAAATGAACACTTCCGGTAGCGATGCGATCGTCGTCCCGAGTATTCCTACCAAGTCTTGAAGTTGCAGGGCCCTTCCACCAAACCCCCGTTTCTCTGCATGAAAAACCTGCCGTAGGTGCTCCGGGATTCCATCTCTCTCTAAAAGCTGCTTGAGGATTGCGCCCAACATGTTCGCGGCGGATTGCTCCTTCTGGGCAAGGTAATCGCAGTATAGGCCAGCAACGGCGATATCTCGATTTCGAACTTGATCGCACAACCAGTCAATAACTAAGGAACTAATATTTCTAGCCGTTAGTGATGACCACTTGTTACTGAGAGCCCTCCCGCCGACCTGATATGAGTCTTCCCTACACCCGGATCGCCGTAGCAGAATAAAACAGCCTGCTCCGGTATGCCCTGACTGCCACTCCACTCCCTAAACTCGTTCCTCTCCAGAAGCCAACCTCCCACGCTCCTGACTCGGTCGCCTTGTACACTGTGATGTCTATGCCGAGGCTCTAGTGATGAGAGCCACTACTTGATCTAGATATCTTCGTCATCGGCTTTGTTCACAGTGATAGCCTTGTTGTTGAAAGTGTTGTTGTAGCTATTCGTAACATTCCCACTGTTGACATTACCGTGACCAAAGGATTGCATGCTTGTCACTCGCTCCATGATGCCTTTTGTGGATGCTTCGGTTCACGGTGGATGCGGTTCCGGGATAGTTGAGGGGGTCAAACGGGTATATTAACTATAGGGCTCTAGAAAAGCGGTAGTAATTTGGGTTATTTCCTCGGGAGTGCTGTCAGAGCGTTTTCTATGCGAAGGAAATCTAGGGAGCAAGACAGCAGCCATGGAGGGGCCAATCTCACCGAAGCATCACAAATTGTAAGACAAACTGTGCCTCGAGCCTACATGTAATACCATAAACTCGAAAAAGTCGGTATGCGTGTGCAAGGAGTATCGTACCCTGATTGGCCAACACAATGAGCCTAGCCACAAGTCTGCCCTCCAATTGGCCACAATCCTCGCACTTGCATAACGACCTTTTCGAGTTTTTACGGTACACTATTGGCGTATGCAACGCACCCTACTGCATATGAGCTGTTAGCCCCAGCATCCAACTCCAATCATCATCTCGCTCACTGACGCCTATATCCGTAACCATGAGAGGAGTTGTCGTCCTGTCCAATCCTTGCGGCCTATATGTTTAAACTGTGGCGAATCCGCCTTCTTTGCGCCCTCCTGTTGGCTCGGTTGCCTTAGTCGACTTTTGCTAGATTACTCGTATACGGTATGCACAGTATTACAGGGATAATTAGAGATTGAACAGTTAGCACCAGGCAACGGTGTTTTTCGAGCTGAAATGAGCATACCCTCACTTCCTACCAACAACCCCACGATGCGTATGCCACAAAATGTTTACTCAGCCTTCCCGCTCTCCCCCGATTTAAGGTTGAAATTCCACAAAGATGGTAGCCTTGCCGCTTGCCCAAAACTCGGGTATCATGATCAAGTGAACAGCTAATCGAATTCTGGAGAGTCAATTATTTCCAAGAGGCTGGGGGTATTGCTCTACTCACAATGTCGAGGCTTTTTCTAGAAAAAATACTACTCCTGCATACCACCAATATTTGGCCATTTTGCTTAGATTTGGCCGGTATGGAATAGAAGTTTTTTAAGAAAACGCTTCGATATTGCAAGCACAAAGTTACGAGCACATACCTTTTCCACAAACCAATAGAGTACGAGTAGTGTATGCCCCCCCCCCCCTCTCCGCCCTGTCCATTCCACTCGCACCGAAATATTGCACATTATCAACTAGCCCGGGCTCCCAATAGTCCAGATCCCTATCCACGAAGGTTTAGGTGCTCGGGATAGGCGAATTCTTATCTTTTCCTAGATTATTTTTGATTGATAGGAGCTTAGTTGCCCTGAGACTTGCCCCGGGAATTTCGAAAAGTCTTAGTATTCACACAGTACAGTGCCTGCGAGCTTTCGTATAATGCCAGCATTCTATGATGGAACTTGGGCAGAATATGTTGTATTAATACTGTGTAATCGCTAGATCTCCCCTTATCCTGCCGAAGGGTGCATTCAAAGCTTCTTTCTTTCTTTCTTTCTTTCTTTCTTGGTGTAGTGTGCCAAACCTCTAGGTTTATCCTATTCAGAAAATTCTGTTTGTTTCTTCCCATGCACCCCCTCCATCCGTCGTCCTATGTACCCCTCACCCCGAGCACTTCTCACTCTATCTACCAGCCTCGGAACGCTACCTACACCATTTTCCGAAAAAAATCAGATCTTATTACTACCAGTATTCCCACCATTTAAACCGGGTGTCAACAACTCAACCTAATCGACGCAGTCTGCAGTCCTTGAGTCCAGTCAGAACTGGAATTGGATAAGAGCATTCCAGGACGTCAGGATTACATTTCCGGGCTCTGCAAAGGGAAACACCGGAAAACCAAACCCTCAACAATGATAAAACATAAGCACTTGGTGCAGCCCCAGGCCAGGAGAGGTGACTATAACCTCTTGGTACCGAACGCTCTGTATTTCTTCAGCTTGAATTCCCATGCTATTGAACTAGAGCACGACAACATCGATGCCCCCCCCCAACTCAAAATGCCCTTATGACAATGCTGACCGAACAGGGAACTTACGTGCCACCTAGAGTTTGCTCGCTTCTCCCATCTAAGTCGTGCGCCGGCCATCGTCGGGAAGCACACAACCCATCGGGGCCAAAAAGGAATGTGCCGAATACCAAACGAAAGACCTCGCCAAAGTCAACGACACTTACACCAAGCTTGTGATGAATATGGGGAAGGATGAAAGAGGAGAAAAGCTCATCCCGATTCCTGCTTCCGGTATTATCAACATGGTAAGATTATTGATAACTTCGCATACGGCCGAGGAGAGTACTTTGGAACACTTGGAAAGCGAACAAATTTTGGCTATCGCCCTTTTACCTAGGGTTACACGACAGTAGTAACGTGTTTCACCTGGTAAGTGATCACTACCGGGTAAATGATCAGCCATGGCAACCAGTGTAAAATGAAACTTATCCTGGATTTTCTTTATAAATAATAGACAAACAACCTTGAAAATTTGTCAGTAGATACTTTGAAATATAGAGAATTAAGCTATATAGTATTTTTTCAAAATACAAAAATCTTCCTCCTAGATGGCAGTTACAAAACTGGTTAAGTAGAATCAGATTAAAATTGTAGTAGAAAATCAAAATGCATGAGACAAGTAAGAAGTCCTTTCATAAGTGAATATGGGGAGTTCATACATCCTATACTTTAATATTCAAGCATATTTTCCTTAATTTATAGCAATTGTTAAACATTATTGTAGTAAGTAAGTTATATATAAACTGAATACAAATTTTACAAATTTTACAAATTAATATCTGCTGAGTGTTTTAACCAACCAACTCAAGACTTCTCATTATAGTCAATAATAGCTACCTAAGCAAGTATAGAAAGTTTAAAGTTATGGAGATATGTTTTCTATTATATGTTCTTTGATTATATCAAGAAGCAAGATAGAGTCTCTCGCCTACTTTGCAAGTGTGTAATTCTAAGAACAAGGTTTCTATATTAACAATAACTTTGCTCATTGTTTTACAAGTACAATCAAATCAGAGTCTACTGTCTATAGCTATTTTAAATAATAGCTGATTATATTAAGACTAAACTAGGTGAGTTCTTAGTGAATAAATTATTCAATTATACAGGTCACAAACTAAGCAAATAAGATTTATACAACTTGAAACTCTGAATACTTACTTAGATAATACTAGTGGAGAATATTGAGAAGTATTTGATTGGTTGGTTAACTTAGTGAATAGATATCAAGTTGTAAAATTTGTAAAATTTGTATACAGCTTATATACAACTTACTTACTACAATAATGTTGAAAAATTGCTATAAATTAAGGAAAATACACTTAAGTATTAAAGTATAGGCCCTGTGCAATCCCCCTATTCACTTATAAAAGGAGTTCTTTTTTGTCTCATCCTTTTTGATCATCTACAACAATTGTAATTTGATTCCACTTAACTAGTTTTATAACTGCCATCCAGGAGGAGGATTTTGTTATTTTGAAAGAATAATTAAATAGCTTAATTCTTTATATTTCAAAGTATCTCCTAAGAAATTTTCAAGGTTTTTCATTTATTATTTATAAAGATAATCAAGGATCATCTTCCGTCTTCTCTACACACCCGGCAATTGAAATCTCAACACCACGAGCCTATCACCACTTTTCCCAACTCAACCCCCCACTATAGGTTCACCCTATGGGGTAGAGGGCATCTCCCCTCATGTTCTCCTGCCCTTAGGTTTACCCCTTTGGGCTTTCTTCACTCTGGGTGGGTGGACTTCGTCTTCTTTTGATGATGTTTCCTCTTCCTACCCCACTTTTGCTCTAGCTCGCTGAGAGAATTTGCACGGTCAGCAACACTCTTCTCAAGGCCCAAGTCACAGATGGCCGGGAACAGGGTGTGCAGTAGGAGAAAACATTTCAACAAGCCATGGTCGATTTCTCTATTCTCTTTATCTTTAAGAGGCTGCCCAGTCAAGACATGAACACAATTACTGATAGTTTCTATGGCACAAAGTTGGGTGTACCCCGCTTGATTCTCCTCCTCCTACGGTCAGATCGGCTGGCACCCTACTGCTCCCCCACCTTTTTGGCTTGTTCCCACAACGACCTAGCTGGTATCCACAACTACATGTTCACCATCCGGACTATGACAACGGTTGTAACGACCCTATGATAGGTAGCTACAATAACTACCACCTTAGCCCAAATGGTATACCAAGAGGTAGTCAAAGGTAGTATGATCTGGTATATTGGTACTAGAGTCCCCCATGGCTACGGCTCGTCCGTATCTCCGTAGTTACAATATCATATTATAATTCATTGATAGTAAGGTTAAGTTAGTATTGATGGAGATCCATGCCCAGACAAGTGAGAGAGAATTTTGATTTTTCTAAGAACTATATTACATAAACAGAGCAGTCAAAAGTAAAAAGAAAGACGAGGAGACAGAGAGACGCTTAGTTCCTATTTAGCACAGTAAGTTAGTTATTCGGGATCAGGAATGGAAAAAATGAACCTCAAAGTGGAAAGTACATACCAGAGCACGAGAAGAAGCAAGATAGCTAACGTACTATTAGTTATAGCTGTAAGGATAAATGCAAAGGAGACATACCAGGAGAGAAGAAGGGAAAGCTGAAGCGGCTTTGGAAAAGGAGGATGTCAACAGGGTGTGATTTCTGCTTAGGAGTCTGAGGACAACCATTAGTTAGTATTGTGATTAAGATATAGGGAAAGGAGAAAGGTCAAGGTAGACTTACCAGAGGGAGGGTGGAGAAGAACCTCAGGATATACTACGTTATCCATATGGGTAGGGGTTTGCTCCGAGGGTAGAAGTGTTAGTCCGTCTAGCGATGTGACCCTGGAAAGGGCCACATATAGTTGCCCATGAGTAAAGGCAGGGGTGCGTAGATCCACACCAACCTGATCCAGGGACTGGCCCTGAGATTTGTTGACAGTCATGGCAAAGCATAGACGGACTGGGAACTGAGTGCGTTCCAGGATGAAGGGTAGATCCTCATCTGTAGTGGTAAGCTTGATCCGTGGTAGAAGACGGATCATGCCATCAAACTTTCCACCAAGAATGGCAACCTGCAAGCAGGTGCGCCGGATTCCAAGTACCCTCATCCTGGTACCATTGCATAAGCCCTCCCTGGGACTCAGATTTCGGATCAAAATTAGAGGAGCTCCAATCTTCAGTCTGAGGCAGGAGGGTGGAATAGATGCTAGGTTAATGCTTTGCAAATACTCCACCGCAAAGGGCTCAGCAGCAGCCACATCTTCAGCCACATCCACGTGGTTGACAGCTTCAAACCTGTGCTCCTCACCAGGCATCCTTTCCAGCAGTACATCATTGAACTCAGTCACAGTCTCATTGCGAAAGGCTAAAATGGCTCTACCTGCAAGAGCACTGTGGAGGGTAACTGCCTCATTCAACAATGATTGTGGATACAGATGATCACAGAGCTGATCTATTGTGGATACCCGACGAATATAAGCTGGCAGTCGAAGCATGCCATGCAGGAGCTCATTGGTGACCATATCCCGAAGAAAGGTGAGAAACACCTGGTTGGCCTCACTGGCAATTATCCGCATACTTGTCTTGAGGTACAAGATGGTAAGATGACGCCAGAATGAGCTGTATTGAATTGAGGCCAACACAGTAGAATGTCTAGTACCACGGCGAATGACTGGCAAGATCTGCGCAAAGTCACCACCGAGTACTGTAGGAATTCCACCAAACAACTGACGGTCACCACTGTTGCAGACATCATTCAAGGTTCTGTTGACCGCCTCAAAGCACGCCTTATGCTGCATGGGAACCTCATCCCAGATAATAAGAGAGGTCCTGCGAATCAAATCACCTAGATAGGAGTTTCTAGTGATATTGCATACAGCATTAGGGTCATTTGAAAGGGGGATCTTGAACCTTGAATGAGCTGTCCGGCCACCAGGTAGCAATTGAGCAGCAATCCCAGAGGACGCCACACAAAGCACAACCTTTCCCTGGGCCCGGAAATGACTGCAGAGACAGTTGTAGAGGAAGGTCTTGCCTGTACCTGCTGGGCCATGAAGGAAGAAGGCACCAGAGGGCACTTGTTGCTGAGGATACTGCTCGTGGCTCTCCACTGCAGCAACAATTGCATTGAAGCAGGCAACCTGCTCCTCATTCAACTTCTCCCGCATCGAGTCAAACAACTCCTGCTCCTGCACCATATCGTACCCCATCTCCTCCCCCATCCTCAGATTTCCCTCTACCTCATTCTCCCTCTGCCTCCAATCTAGTACCGGTTGTGGCAGGCCAAACTCCTCTAAAGACCTACCATATTCATTGAGGAACTGTTGAATATGGTAGAGTCCATAGTCGTGAGCCAGGCCTGCCCCCATCCCATCACCTCCAACCGGTACCAGTAGCCTACCTGTCACGAGCAGGTGGGGCAGATCATCACAGAAGCCATCTCGGAACTCCTCCCAGATGGCAAGTGGATTAGTAATTGTTGTATGTTGCAGGGCAAGGGCAAACAGGTGTCTAAAGGCACGACCTGTCATGAACCCCAGGGCATCCCTGAACATGGCAATCCACTCACCATCATCCTGCAACAACCTCAAGGCGATGCAGGCCTGCTTGAAGAAGCGGTGCTGTATCCCATCTACCGTCCTCAGGTCCTCAAGGCTCCTGGCACCAGGTACGACAGTGAGAAGCAAGCGCAAGTAGTAGCGTTCCCCCATGAAGGGGCTCGCAGACCACATGCGGCCAATGGCGAACCGCTGTGTCCTTGGCTTCCATCCCACCTTCCGCTCGTAAACATAGTGCTCAGGAAATTCATGGTACAAATACCCTCTTCCATCTGCATTCTCGGTGTTGTACTTGAAGAATGCCAGGAGGGTGGTGGTAGACCTATCAAGGCGCTCACGAAGGTCACCCTGATCCCCCTGGACCGAGAAGACAACAGCCTGCTGGCCTGGAAGATGTAGGGCGAGGGCGATGACGGATGGGAGTTCCTGATGTGTGGAGAACTCAAACAGCCGCCACACCGCCTCAGTGGGACCAATATACCGACCATGGAGATGACGCTTTATCTCATCATGTTCGGATTCCACTATTGCAGTGGCACGATCCCCACCCTTGTAAATGTACTTATGAATGTACTTGACTGCCTTGACAGACCCGCAAACCTCCACATTAATGTGTGCTTTGTACCGAAGGGAGAAATATGGGCTGTAGGGAACAACCCTTTGATTGTCAATGACAGCCATAACATTCCCTTCAGTAGCTCTCACTGTGATGCTAAAGCACTGACCTGTATCCCTCCTCCGATAGAGGGGATAGCCGTCCTCCGTGATGATAGTCTCCGGCTGGAACTGACGGGGAAAGCCCTTACGGCAGGTCTGAGTGGTAAGTGGATTGAGACCCTCCATGCAGAGGGCCTTGCCATTACCACCCACACAGTGAGTATGCACCATTGTGCTCTGAATGATCCCACGCAGCTCCTGACTCATCACATCAGCACCCGTTGGAATCTCGGCACTGATGAACTGATCAATGTTGGCAGCTGTCAGGAACTGGTGGTCAGTCTTCAGAAACAGCAGGAGGTGTAGATGTGGGAGGCCCCGCTTCTGGTACTCAATGGTCCAGACCCAACCGAGCCAAGGTCCAAAGACTTCCTTGTGGCGGATCTGGTCCAGGAGATCTCGTACCTTGAGATTGAACACGCGTGCCACCAGGTCAGGTCTGTCAGCTGCACTCTGGTGTGGTAACAACTCGCGTTCAATCTCCTCCCACTTGGGGTTAGCGGTGAAGGTTATGAAGAGCGAAGGCTTGCCAAAGCGGCGCACAATCGCAATACTGTCCTGGTACAGCTTCTGCATAAACCTATCTCCTTCCACATAACTGGACGGTAGAACCACTCTCTTCCCTACCTGCGCATAGTCTACATCACCAGCCAGTAAAACATCCGCGAGCCCATTGTATAACTCCGCTCGAATGTTGTCCTGGTGGGACTGAATACAGATTAGCTGGTTCTGATCGCATACGGCCCATGCGTCAACAACAAACTGCTGGAATAACCTTTGCGCTCGGAAGAGAGTGGCTGGCTCATTGACCCTGGAATGCAGACGGAACCTGTAGAAAGCATGCTGGGCCAGGTTCTTGTGTGGCGGATTTGCTAGTGTCCTGCCCCAATGCCATCCATGCTCTCCATGTGGGAACAGAAGAACATAATGGAGGGGCAGGTATAAGGCATGATTGGGGTTGATGAGTGCAAAAGAGCCCACATCTTGCCCATT
>Ga0307509_10004706_pt1 | contig 19469 bp, 22 predicted proteins | sample 10_EM_MG_FD_202245 | JGI IMG/M metagenome (GOLD analysis project Ga0307509, IMG submission 202245) | Populus trichocarpa ectomycorrhiza microbial communities from riparian zone in the Pacific Northwest, United States - 10_EM | ecosystem: Host-associated > Plants > Roots > Unclassified | place...
GCGCAGCCAATCAACGTTGAGCTGGAATTGTGGACCTGTTAAAGTCAATAAGACGCCCCCACCGCTCATCCGATATTCCGGGGGCCTGGGTGGACGGTCCCGCTGGGATTCCGTGAGAAATACTTGATGCCAGATCTGGGGTGAGTTGGTATAGCCGTTGCCAACCACACAGAACTACGCTTATCAGACTCTAATAGTCAGTAGACCGCCAACAACATACCGACGGGGCAGAGAAGTGTCAGAATACTTTTCACAGAACCCTAGTTTTCACAATCGCCACCAACGAGAGGTGTAAACGTGACACTCAACTTGGTTGCAAAGTCCAGATACGTCCAAGTTCGAGGTGGGTTCCCCAGCCTCCGTCCCACTGCAGCATGTGGGACGGATCCGCCCGCGACAAGACTTCCTCCGAATCTGATCCCGCCAACTGTCGTCGGCCTTGCGATCGCAGAGCGGTTGGCCCACATGTTTCCCCCAAGATTGACGTACTTCATGGAGTGGAACCTCACGTCGGGCGGAGAGAGACTAGGCCCGTGGTTACAACTTGAAGGCAAGGATACGTCCACGACTCGGACGCTAGCCCACAACTCACGCAACTCCGAAGTGACTTACCCGCTCTGTCTAGCGGCAGGATGCAGGGTTATACTTCCCTTCTGAATCACCCAAGACCGACTGACGTACCCGCCGAAGACGACTTCTGTACCAGTGTCAGGTGCACAACTATGCTGTTCCATTTGTACATTAATTGATTGTCGCCAAAATGGCGTGTTTCATGCCAATTTTGCATAGGTTTTTCGGCGACAGTCGACGACGACGACTATCGTTGAAACTTTCATCGACGTCGCCTCGAACGTTCGAACGTCGTGTCAGCCCATCAACGACCATCGACAATCACGGTCGACCCACGAGGATCCGTCGCGACGGTCGATCTTCAAGTGCAACTGTCGACTTTCGGCTGACCTTGAAGGCGAACATCGACTCTTGGTTTATTCTCAGTGATTGTCGATGGTCGTTGATGCATGATGGGCTGACACGACGCTCGAACGTTCGAGGCGACGTCGATGAAAGTTTCAACGATAGTCGTCGTCGTCGACTGTCGCCGAAAAACCTATGCAAAATTGGCACGAAACACGCCATTTTGGCGACAATCAATTAATGTACAAATGGAACAGCATAGGCCGAATGCATTTTTTCTCACTGGTTTGCCTTGCTTGCACTGGATTCAGATGAGGGAGGTGGCGTTCGTGCTTGGAATAAGCAGTAATTTATTTGATTGTACATTGAACAAAATTTCGAAGGACCATATCGATGCGCTTCCACAGACCGGGAAATTTAACGGAAGCGCATGGAATCGCTCAGAATCGCTTGGAAGCGCGTAGAGCCGACTGTAAATGATCGAAGCGCTCCGGTAGTCCGAAATCGGACTCTATATTTTCCTGATGCATCATTCGCACTCACTGGATATATGCCGCGGTGCAAGGGTGTCCGGGAGTGATCCCTACCTAGAGACCGGCAGGTTTTGGTTTGTGCGTCGAGTACGAGTGTACGCCTGCACTCGTTCCCACAACCAAGGCGAGAATTCTATCCGTATGTCCTGGAAGGTACAGTAGTTCGCGCGCGGTGATGGTAACCCAAGTAGTCCACGCCCGGAAAGTGGGAGAGGATATCCAGCAACAGTTCGCCTGGGAGTCTGAATACTTCGCTCCGTTATTAGTATCGATCGAATTGGGTCTGTCGGGATTTGAACGTTTGAACCCTGGCGTTGCCTTGGATTCGAATTCGGAAAAGGTATCATACACCATCGGGTATACCCAAAGGAAAGAAAGTCGCGAAAGTAGAATACCCCCCAAAATGACCGGGATCCAAAACCATGGCGAATGCCAATGGCACAAACCTTTGCGGTCCTAAGCCAGTCTGGTCTTCATCCGTCAAACCAACCCGCCCTAGACATTTCTTTCGCGAGTCCGTCCCATCCCCGTCGCGTTGCTTTCCTCCCAGCCAGTTCCGTCGCGAACCTAGGGGGCGTGAGGACATCAGTGACATTCTCCACCTCGGAATGGGAGTTACACACTTGAGACACTCTTCTAGCCGCCATTTTCCTTTCTCCTCCTTCGTGGGGTGTCCCGACGCTGACGAGTGCGGAGTATATGGTTCCCCGGGAAGAATTTTCCGGGTCAACGCGAAAATCATCCCCGCAATGAACGCTTCTTGAGCACCAATCTCGTCGATCACGTCTTCGTCTTCGTGGGTAATGTTGTCCCCCGTTTCCGTCCCCTCGGAGTCGTTATCTTCTTCATGGTCGTGGTCATACGATGGCGAGACGGGGTCTGTGCCAGAGGATCTATTATTGCCAGTAAGGCTGAAGTTTGAGGAGGAGGAGGAATGGTCTACGCCTCCATCGGCCCAGAAGACACTATCACTCGTCACGCTCTTAGGGCGGGTGGCAGAATTTTTAGATGTAGCACGGTGTGAGGGGGGGCGGACCCAACCAGAACTTTGGAAGTACTCCTTCGTTGGGAGGGAGAGGACGGCGGCACCCTGCTTATTTCCCCAATAAGCGATGAGGAGGGCGTGGGGTGCCACAGAAGAGGAGGCTGCGAGTGACAGAAGGTATGATCTCGGGGTCGCAGCATGAGCGGGTGAATGCGCTTTGGCGTAGTGGACATTTACGAAGATCACGTCTGCGTGGGGCATTAACTGAGAGGGTCGGTTAGCGCGGTACACCCCTGTTTCGACAAACCTGCTCACAGCTTGAACTCCTTGTCGTGCCTTCCTACCAACATCGACAGAAAATACGCAGTGATTGCGCCATTTGCGTTCCCGGGCAAGGCCATCTATACCCACCATGTTGTTCAATGTAGTCTTCACGCTCCGGCCCTCGAAATGCAACCATTCGAAGGGGGGGTTTGTTGTGTTGTTTGGCGGGAGGGATGGATTCGCAGCAGGGGGGGTGTTTGGTGAGGGAACCAGATGGGTGTAGTTCTCCGGAATGAGAAGGGGGCCAAGCATTGTGACAAATTCTTCGTGGGTAATGTCAGGAAGGGGATTGTGGTTGATGATAGTCTGCTGGTCAGTGTCCGCTATAATCGCCGTTAGACATCAAACGACCTTTTGTGTCAACCTGGACACGGACCTGTATGGAGGACCCATGCACTTGGGACAGATGCACCTTCCCAAATCTTGCAATATCGTGTGCTGACCCCTTCTCGTTCGAGCTGGTCGATGATCATCTTCCCTTCGTCATTGTTGCTCAAAGACGCGACTAATTTGGCGTCGACGCCAGGAAACTGAGCGAGGATAGACAGGCAGGCGGACGCTGCGCCTCCCCTCGACTTTGCCACGGACTGGGCACGGTTGACGGTTGACGGAGCGGGATGGGTTGGAAGCTCGAGAGTGTGAGTGAGAAATAGGGTGCCGGATGCCACTATCCTGAGCGTAGGGTGCGTGGTCAGTGAGGGTGGGTATTGGGCCGCTCCCGGGTCTTGCGTGTCGCGGCGGAGGCGGGCCATAATTTGAAGGAGAGGTCGATCAATTTCGAGGCCGGGGAGAAGGCTTGTTCTCGTTAACCTTTTGCGCATTGGTCGTCGTCGTTGTCGCTGTTGTCGTCGCCGTCGCGTACGACATTGAACGGTCGCCGTCCCACGTTTCTCTGCGCTGACGACGGCCGGTCGTCATTGGGGCCAACATGAATGGGCGAGTCACTTGATCTGATGTGATCTTGTCCTCCCTATCCACACCCATGGCGAACAAGAACGTCCCGGACAAGTCGATAAGGATATGCACGGACAGAGGAGGGACCTTCTGCGATGTTCACGCGTAACCCATTCCAGCCTGGAACCTGATTCCGCTGATAATCATCACAACCTTCGGCAGCTCTTATCCAGATCCAGAGAACCCGGACAAAAGGAAAGAACTCGTGGTCAAACTTCGTAAGCCCGGGCATACCGTTCATGATACACTCTTTATTTATCGCTGTTGCAGTCTCTCAGGATCCAGCCAATTATCAGGATGCCCCGACTGAAGGCATCCGACGCGTGCTCGAAATGGTCACCGGGGAGAAGATCCCCAGAGGTGTGATCCTCAACACCGACAAAATAGGTGAGCTGCTGCGTTTTGGAGATGAGCTTTGAGATCTCAATCCTTGGATAATATCAGACTACATCCGCTTATCCACCACCGTTGCCACAAACGCGCTCCTCGAGCGCAAGGGTCACAAACATCTTCTGCTCATCACCAAGGGTTTTAAAGACCTCCTTCTAATTGGGAACCAATCACGGCCCAAGATCTTCGATCTCAACATCCGCAGGCCGCCTCCACTGTATTCCACCGTGCTGGAAGTTGACGAGAGGGTCACCCTTGTTGGTTACACCTCCGATCCGGAGGCTGAGAAGAACGCAGCCCAGTTCGACGAACGTGGCAATCTCATCAGGGGTTATCGTGGTGCGGGTTGGGATGGTAGGGGCGATGCCGAAGGTCCCGGAAAGATTGTTCAGGGTATCTCTGGGGAGGCGATCAGGATCATGAGAACACCTGGCAAATGGGTTTCTTTCAACGAACGTGATGATGTGCTAACGGACAACAACTCCTAGATCTGAACCAAGTGAGACAAGACCTACAAACTCTCCATCGGGAAGGTTACCGTTCACTCGCAATCGTCTTCGTCCATTCGTATACCTTCCCCGAGCATGAACTTCTTGTTGGGAAGATCGCCCGTGAAATTGGGTTCACACACGTCTCTGAATCTTCTCAGCTTCTACCTATGATTAAGATGGTCCCGCGAGGGGTGTCGTCAACGGCGGACGCGTACCTTACACCGATCCTTCGCGAGTATCTCGATGGCTTCTTCAACGGTTTCGACGAAAAACTGAGGGATGGCCGCCTCCTGAGTCCCCGAGTAGAGTTCATGGGTAGTGATGGTGGTTTGTTGGACACGAAAAATTTCTCTGGGCTGAAAAGTATCTTGAGTGGTCCGGCAGGGGGTGTTGTTGGGTATGCCCTAACCAGTTGGGATAGAGAACGAAGGCAGCCTGTCATTGGGTACGCCACCGACATCTTTTGCCCTTCCGTGGTTCTGACCAAACCCAAGGCTTGATGTTGGTGGAACCTCCACCGACGTCTCCAGGTTTGACGGGAGGTACGAAGTGGTTTACGAGACAACGACGGCCGGGGTCACCATCCAATCCCCCCAGTTGGATATCAACACCGTCGCAGCCGGAGGAGGTTCCTGTCTTGTGTTTAGAAACGGGTTGTTTAATACCGGGCCAGAGAGCGCAGGGGCAGAACCTGGTCCGACTTGTTATAGGTATTTTTCTCTCGGGTATGGTCGGTAAATACTGACCGTGCTCTAGGAAGGGTGGCCCACTGGCCGTTACGGACGCGAATCTCCTCCTCGGTCGGTTGATCACAGATTACTTCCCCAAGATTTTCGGCAAATCAGAAAAGGAGCCGCTGGATCTCGCGGCCACTACGACGGCCTTCGAGAAACTCTCAAAGGAGATAAACCACAGCCACGACGGGGAAGACTTTACCCTAGATGAAGTAGCGTATGGGTAAGCAAGTCACCCAAATACCGTTCGTCGCGGCTCGTTGACCTGGCAGATAGATTCATCAAAGTCGCGAACGAGACCATGTGTAGACCCATCCGCGCCCTGACCGAGGCGAGGGGATACGCTACCGGAAAACATGTGTGGGTGTCACGAACGGCCCTTAGTGGATACGACAGCTGAGAGCCTCTACGCAGACTCGCGAGCTTCGGCGGTGCAGGAGGTCAACACGCCTGCGAGATCGCGAAACTACTCGGGATAAAGACTATCCTCATCCATCGCTACAGCTCAATCTTATCTGCGTATGGACTCGCACTTGCGGACAGGTTAGCGTTCTCGAGACCGATTCTGGGCGACGGCTGAAAGAGTTCAGGGTGTATGAACGGCAAGAACCTTCATCCACGTTCTACACGGAACAGAACAAATCAACGCTAATATCTCGATTGGACAAACTTGAGGGAGACGTCCGTGGCGAACTCAGGCGTCAAGGCTTTGAGGAACGCAGAATCCATGTCGAGCGGGCCTTGAACATGCGCTTCGATGGAACCGATACCGCGCTGATGGTCCTGCCCGAGACAAAGGATGGGGATGGAAAGGAAGACTTTGAAGCTGCTTTCAAACGAGTGTACATGGCTGAGTTTGGGTTCTTATTGGAGACCAAGACCATCACCGTGGATGACATCAAGGTAGGTCGTTGGTCGTGTACGGTTCCTTCGAGAGATCTGACGCGAAAAAGGTCCGCGGAATCGGGAAGACGTTTGATTCCATGGGGGAATCCGTCTACTCTGAATTGGAAACTCTGAAGCGGCGTCCAGTCTCAAAGGAGAAGGTGGATTCAAGGCACAGCGTGTACTTTGACGGGCTTGGGCGGGTCAACGACACACCAGTGTACCTGCTGGATGATCTCGAGGTTGGGGAGACGATAGATGGGCCCGGGGTCGTGATCGATGCGACGCAGACGATTCTGCTCATACCTAACTCCAGAGCCATCCTGGCCAGTAACATCCTGTATATTACGCTTGGATGAATGCCGCACGTGATTATCTCCCATCATCCGACCGATCCGACTTCGATCACGGACCACAGAAGACCACGCGCCCCCTCCCACAATGCTCAGACGGCGAACGCAGCAGTTCGTAGCGGGGAGGCTCATTTCTCACAGGCAGTTCCACTCTGCACCTCTCCGACGAAGAGAACTTTTTGATCCGGCCAACGTGGAGAGGGCGGAGGACGAGGTCGACGTATGCATCGTCGGAGCTGGGCCTGCAGGTCTCAGCGCAGCTATCAGGCTAAAACAGCTCGAAAAAGAAAAGGGCAAAGAAATCCGAGTAGTCGTTTTGGAAAAAGGATCTGAGGTTGGTGAGTTGTTCCCATGCCCCACCCCCGCACAAACAGTAACCGTCTGAGCTCCGCCCCGACACCTCAGGATCACATATTCTCTCTGGCGCTGTCATCGAACCTGCTGCTCTCAACGAACTTTTGCCCGAATGGAAGGATCGTTCAGGCCACCCTCTGACTCAACCTGCTACTTCGTCCTCGATGCGTTTCTTCACTCAATCTTCCTCTTTCCCAATACCCCACCCGCCACAAATGGGCAACAAGGGCAATTACATCGTCTCCCTCTCTCGCTTCACCGCCTGGTTGGGAGAAATCGCTGAGGAGATGGGGGTGGAAGTCTACCCTGGGTTTGCTGGTGCCTCTCTCATCTATGGCGAAGGAGGCAGGTCCATTCTTGGCGTCCGGACAAACGAAGTAGGCCTTGACCGCCAGCGGAGGATGAAAGACAGCTTCGAGCCTGGGATGGAGTTCCGTGCCAAGGTTACTTTGTTGGCTGAAGGTGCTCATGGATCTTTGACAAAGGACGTGGCGCGGAGGTTTAACCTCAGAGAGGGGAAGGAGCCTCAGACATACGGTATTGGCGTAAAAGAGGTCTGGAGGGTAGACCCAGAGAAGTACGATGCTGGAAAGGTCGTCCACACCATGGGCTGGCCCCTGACCTCGGACGTCTATGGCGGGGGTTGGGTTTATCACATGGCCGATGGTATGGTCAGCCTTGGAATGGTCATCGGACTGGACTATCAAAACCCATACCTGAGCCCATATCGGGAGTTGCAGGTGAGTGCTTTTTTTTACCACTTACGTATCAGACTCTGACCCCCCAATTAGCGGATGAAGCACCACCCCTGGTTCAGGGACCTCCTTTCCGGAAATTCTACCCGCCTCGCTTACGGTGGTCGGACATTGAATGAGGGCGGATACCAGTCGATCCCTAAGCTATTTTTCCCAGGAGGAGCACTCATCGGGTGTTCAGCAGGTTTCGTCAACGTTCCCAAGATCAAAGGAACCCACAACGCGATGAAAACGGGTATGCTCGCCGCTGATACTGCGTTCGAGTCGGTCACCGAGGAGAAAGTAACAGAGGAAGGAGCGACAGACATGTCCAGATACGAGGAGGCGTTCAAGTCGAGTTGGGTGCACAAGGAGCTCTGGGAAGTTCGAAACATCCGACCATCATTCAACACCAAGCTCGGGATCTGGGGTGGTATCATGTACTCCGGAGTGGACACTCTGTTGATGAAGGGCCGTGTGCCGTGGACGCTCAAACATCACGGCTCCGACGCGGCTCACACAGGAAGAGCACAGAACTTCAAACCAATTGACTACCCTCCATTCGAGTCACCGCTTTCTACGGATCTGATGACGAGCGTTTCGTTGACGGGGACAAATCACGCCGAAGACCAGCCTATACACCTCTTGGTTCGTAAGCCTGAAGAGCCGACAGAGGAGACCGTGAGCAGGACGGAGCATGTGAAAAGGAACGTGGAGGAATTTGCAGGACTTCTTGGGCGAGCCTGTCCCGCAGGAGTCTACGAGTACGTTGACGTTGACGGTGGATCCAATGCGGGGGATGGCTCGTGGAATGGGAAGAAGCTGGTCATCAACTCTCAGGTGAGGGGGTGCCGGGGTCAGTGTTTACCGGAATGCCGACATCGAATCTTGTTAGAACTGCATCCACTGCAAGCTGTGTGATATCAAGGTCCCGACCCAAGACATCCAATGGAGTGTACCTGAAGGTGGAGGAGGGCCGAAGTACAGTGAGTGCCTACTGTCGGCTACGGTACTGCAACTTCTGAACTAGCTCGCCTAAAGACCTCACTTGATCGACGAGATCAGCGGAAGTTGGGATTACCCAACCCACGACACTCTGTACCTACATCACAAATGTACAACGAGGGGTAGGGGTCCGCTATGCGATCTCATGTTCCGCAAGGAGCTGGATGACATTGTCAGACACCGGTTCGTCGTGGGTAGGTGTTGAGCAACAAACCATGTTCGGAATGCCGTTGGATATCGGATATACGTGACTGCAGTTAGGGCAGGTCATTTGGCCCTCTTCTATGTGAATCTTGTGGGTGCAGTGAGTGACGAGAGGGAACGTCGGACAGACGAGATTTCCTCACCTCGAGTAAGACATGGTGAAGAGCCTTGAGTAGGTCGTCATCCACCATCTCCGGCTGTTCAGCGGGCAGTGAAGTATCTCCCAGCTGTATAAAGGTATGAGCCGTCGGTCGACTTGGGATGAAGAACGAGGAACCTGGCGGGCAGCGTCGACCAAAGCATTCCACTCGATCTTTGGCATAAAACCCCTGATAAAGTCTGGGTTGAAATCAGCCTCTCTTAGGGCTATCTGAGCGTCTTTAAGCTGCAGAGGGAAGTTGTTTGAGGTGCAGCCTTTTGCATGGCAAGCGAGGAGGTTGTGGGTGATCAAGCGAACCATTTTTCAATCGTCGATCACCATCCACGTCTGAAATGAGACCGCCGTCTCCGTCGATCCCGGAGAAAGAGTTCGTGGTCGAAGCTCTCAAACAAGGCCTAAGGTTGGATGGGAGGGCAGCGTTGGAGATGAGGCACCCTACGTTAACTTTTGGCCCAGACTTGGGCTGGGTTGATTGTTCATTGGGAAAGACGAGGCACGGATTTTTTCTTTCGCGTCCTGTTGCCCCTGAGGGACGTCTGACTCTCACATTGTAGAGTGCTTGCCCAGGTGGAGGCGAAGATGGTCAAGCCGCCGCCCGAACGACCGTTCGAAGGGCAGATAACGATTCACTCCGAGATCTCTCCCATGGCATCGAGCGAATATGAGCAAGGTCGGTAGGTGTCTTTTGCATCCACCGAGCCAATCCCATCTGACCCCTGCAATTACAGTCCCTCGGAGGAAGAAGTGACGATTACTCGAATGCTGGACAAGATAATCCGACGGAGCGACGTCATCGACAAAGAGTCGTTGTGTATCCAATCCGGACAACGGGTACGGCCACCGCCCGTCCATCCGTTTTCTCGCAAGACTGAAATCTGCAGGTTTGGAATTTGCGGCTCACGGTTCATTTCCTGGCGGATTCGGGAAATATGCTAGATTGTGCATGCTTAGCGGCGATCGTTGCGCTGAGGCACTTTCGACGGCCAGAGGTGGAAGTCGTTGGTGATCAAGTCACTGTGGTCGGTATCTTCTCTCACCCATATCCACCGATTCTTCTAACCCGCCTATAGCACCCCCCGACGGAACGGGCGCCGATGCCCCTCTCGATGCATCACACGCCGTTTTGTTTCACGTTCGCTTACTTCCGGGACACATCGATCCCCGCGATTCTGGATCCCAGTCGGCTGGAACAACGGCTGAGTGCCGGGGTGATGTCAATCGCGCTCAATGCTCAGCGGGAGTTGTGCGTGGTGCAGAAGGCCGGAGGAGTTCCGCTCGCTCCAGCAGAGATACTGAGGATTGTAGCGGTGTCGACGGACAAGTCGAAGGAACTGGACAGACTTGTGAGGGAGAGGTTGGAGGAGGACTGGAAGACGAGGAGGGTGGAAGTCGTTTAGGGTAGGCTCCTCCTTCCCGATATAGCAATGGGATTTTTCACTTGTTGGGCGGGGGTACGATCAACGGAACAGACGAACGTCTCTCTCTCTCTCTCTCTCTCCCTATCTTCCTCTCGTCTTGGACCCATAGCGGCCTAGAGACCCTCGTTTGTTCCCCCCGCTCCCCACGCCCCTAAAAAATGGCCCCCTTTTCAAAGCCAGAAACAATCCTCAAGCAGGCCGAGGGTCTCGTCTCCGTCGGTCAAACACACGCTGCCCTCCAATCCTTGACGGAAATGTTCCTGTCCAAGAGGTTCAGATCTACCCCTCTCGTTTCCCTCGAACCCATTATGCTCCGGTTCGTCGAGCTTTGCGTGGAGATGAGAAAGGGCAGGGTCGCGAAGGAAGGCCTGATGCAATACAAGAACATCGCCCAAAATTCAAGCGTCGCTTCCATAGAGGTCGTGGTCAACCGTTTCATCCACCTTTCCGACGCCAAAGTCCAGGAGGCCCAGGAGAAAGCCGACAAGGCCGTCGCCCTCACTGATGTCGATGATCTCGAGGCAATGGAGACCCCAGAAAGCATTTTGTTGGGGGCAGTAAGCGGCGATCAGAACAAGGACAGAACGGATCGTGCCCTCGTGACCCCCTGGCTCAAGTTTTTGTGGGAGAGCTACAGAACCGCTCTCGAGACACTGAAGAATAACGCTCGGTTAGAGGTTATCTACCAGGTACGTCACCGCCCCTTCCCCCCGCCGCCTTCTCGTCTCACCCTCACCCTATTTAGCAAATTGCCCAACAAGCCTTCAAGTTCTGCTTAAAGCATCAACGAAAGGTCGAGTTCCGCCGGCTATGTGAAACACTTCGTCTCCACCTCGCCAACGTGGCCAAATATGCGTCCCAACCCCACGCGATTAACCTCTCCGACGCCGATACCCTCCAACACCACCTCGATACCCGCTTCGCCCAACTCAACGCTTCGGTCGAGCTGGAGTTGTGGCAGGAGGCTTTTCGTTCCGTCGAGGATGTCCATAATCTGTTGACCATGTCCAAGAAGGCTCCCAAACCTTCTATGATGGCGAACTACTACGAAAAACTCACAAAGATCTTCTTGATGAGCGGCAACGCTCTCTACCATGCCGCCGCCTGGAGCAGATATTACGCCGTCGTCACCTCCATGGGTTCCAAGTCCGAGGCAGAGATCGCTAGGTTGGCTGGACAGGTTTTAGTCAGTGCCCTCGCCGTCCCTGTTGGCGCCCAGGCCGATGAAGGTGCCGTCGTCGAGGATGGCAAAGGCAAGAACAATCGCCTCAGCTCCCTCCTTCGGCTATCTCGCATCCCCACACGTGCTGGCCTCCTTCGAGATGCCCTCCTCCGTAACGTTCACAAGATCTCCCCAGAGACGGTAAAAATCCTGTATGAAGTCCTCGAGGTCACTTTTGACCCTCTAACTCTCTGTGCCTCCGTTGCACCCCTCCTACGTGCGCTCTCGGACGATACCGCTTACTCTCAGTACCTCCCCCTCCTCCAACGTGCTTTGCTCTCTCGTTTGCTATCCCAACTATCCCAGGTTTATTCAACTATCAAAGTTTCTAACCTCATGGAACTCCTCCAACCTCTTAAAGAATCGGGCATCCCCGACGTCTGCACCTACGACGCCGAGAATGTCGAAGCATATATCATGGGATGCGCTCGCCGCAGCGAACTGAACGTGCACGTCGACCACAGTGCGGGTTCCATCACCTTTATCGACGACCCCTTCATCTCCACAGACGATCCCCCACCTTCCACCTCTCGAATGCACGAAACCCCCATCCAACCCTCCACTGCTGAATTGGTCAGGACTAGACTGAGCTCACTCGCGTTGTGCTTACACGCCTCCTTGTCCGCCATCCGCCCAGGGCACGAGAAGCTTTCCGAAGGGGATCAACAGGTCAAGTTTTCCCAACTTGCGGCCGCTGCAAACGCTGAGAGGGAAGAACTCCGGAACCGACGTGCCCTCGTTGCTCGCCGACGGGAACTCCTTACCGAGCTGTCTCAGAAGAAAGAAAGGGAGGAGATATCACGTCGCGCCGAGTTTGCCAAGAAGCAGAAAGAAGGAGAGGAGAGGAGGTTAATCGAAGAACGCCGCAAGCGGGAGGTCGAGAACGCCAAGAAGGATATTGAGAACATCAGGACCGAGGAGGCAAAAAAACTCGCTCAGAGTCTCAAGGAGAAGGGAAACATCAAAGTGGACATCAACGTACGCCTGCTAGCGCCTCGCTCGCCTTTTAGCTCACGTTTGAGGTATTTCCGTTTAGGCCCTCGGAGATGTTAGCGCCGACACCCTCGTGCGAATGCACGTAGAACAGCTGGAGAAGGATAAGCGAGAATTGGCTGACCGCATGCGCGTAACTGGCAAGTGGTTAGACCATGTCGAGCGAGCGTACAGGAAGGAGGAACGGCCGCTTCTCGCCAAGGATTACGAATCACAACAGGAGAACGACCGTCTGACCTTCGAGTCTCTTCAAAAGTCTCGCGTCGAGACCTCCAAACAGCAACACCAGCTTAACCTCGAGACCAAGGCCCGTCTTTCCCGCGTGTTAGCTGACTTCCGAAAGTCCAAGAATGAAATACTGGAGAGGAGGGGCCAAGAATACGCAGAGAAGCAGGGGGTGGCTTCCGACAAGCTTCGTGAAGCCAAGGCGAAGAGGACTGCCGGCATCAGGAAGGCTCGCGAGGAGGAGCGCCTTCGTGAGGAAGCCGAAGAGCAGAAACGCCGCGAGGAAGAGGAGGAAGAAATGAGGCGCGAAGCAGGTCCGTTCCTGTATCTCTCGCCGTATCCAACCCGGATAATGACCTTCCGCTCCAGAGCGCCTTGCGGAGGAGGAACGGCTGCGCCTCGAGAAAGAAGCAGAGGAAGCCGCAGCGGAAACCGAGAGGAAGGAGGAAGAAGGGAAGCGTGCAGCTCTCATCGAGCAACGACGCAAGGAACGCGAGGATTTGGACAGGATTGCCGAATTGCAACGGCAGCGCGAGGAGGAGGCCGAGAACCGAAGGAAGGAACGTAACGCCGCCGCCAAGAGTCAGCCACAGTCGAGTACCCCCACACCCTGGAGAAGGCCAACACCGCAAGGTACCACTCCTTCGACTCCACCACGCTCCGAAAGCCCCGCCCCTGCCAGATACAAACCTGGTGCATACGGCGCTGCGCGGGCTCAACAGCAGCCGACACAACCCCCCGAAAGGACCTCCTCCCCTGCCCCTACCAGGACCGAGGATACATGGCAGAGGAGGGGCCCGTTGAAGTCGGAGGACTCTGCACCCAGGCAACCATGGAGACCCAAGGCCGTCGAAGAACGCAGGGCCGCCGAAGAGCCTTCCAACACCCCAACACCCCAGGCAGACGTTGAAGGTTTCCAAACTGTCGAAAAGAAGGGTGTTTGGCGACCATCAAGAGGGCGCGGAGCAGCCCGGCCGTGATTTCGTATTATTCGTGAACCCCTGTATGCCATGTTTTTATGAGGCCACACACATTTATCTACACTCTACCACTAAAGAGTCCCTGGGCGGTGGGTTACGTTGATGGATGCGACAAGGAGAGAGAACAGGAAAGCAAATCCGGATAGCAACATAGATAGGTGGGCGCTCAAAGGCTCCTTACAGTCTCTCATCCTCCTCAGCAGCTTCAACAAGCATATCTGGCGAAAGCATGAGAACGACGTCTACGGACCGCGTGAGCATCAGGACTCACCACCCCACACAGAATTCTGCATCGAGAACAGGATGTCGTCCGCGTCCGTGCTTGCAGATACGTTTGCCATCGATAACGTGTCCCGGTAGCCGGGACTGAACTCGGCAGAAGAAACTTCTGCCCTGTTGCGTCGCTGGAGACCGCCAGGACGTGGTCGAACGTTTCCAAAGTCAGGCCCCCTAGAATCTCTGTTCGAGGGTGATGGGGTTTCCGGGTCCCCAAAAACAGACAACGGGCTCCCCCCGAGCTCTCGTGTCGTACTGGGGGGCGTCGTTGGCGTGTTATCGACGATGATAGAGGGTATATCTGAAACCACAAGAAGGTTCAGTGTTGTTTCTTCTGGTCGTCTGGCAGAACAAAAAGATAGACCTTGTTCGTGAATACGACGGAGATGGTCCTTAAACCTTCGTCGATAAATGATCATCTTGAGGAGGGATCTGACTCGATCCAAGTTGACCAGATCTGTGACGAGCTTGTTGGTCTCCGTTCGAACCACGAGATCCTTGAGCCTAGAGAGGTGTCAATGGCTCGGTTACCCAATGTCAGCACAACAACAAACGCACACGAGGGCATCACGATCCACAATAAACTTGTAGTGGGCCAGAAGCAGGAGCATCTCTGTGAATGACATCCCCTTCCCAGAATGATGCGTCACGTTGGCCTCGTGATACAAGCGGCTGTAGAGAGCCTTCTGTCTCTTCACGGTAGAGTAGTTGATTCCGTCGAGAGTGTGCTTCAGTTTCGTGAGGTCAATACCTTGAACGACGTGCGAGGAGTTCCAGTCCATTTCGCTCGCCATCGCAGTTGCTTTCAGGTTACGTAAGTTGTACCGGAGGGGGTAGATCCGAACTTCGAATATCCCACTCAATTCCTGGTTTGGCAGAGGTCAGATAAAAAGAATAGGGACGAAGGAAGGCATACCGCAAAGAAAGGTACGAAACGGTTCCTCTCGAGGTGCTGAGTTTTGGGGTTTGCGAACTTGGCCCACGCTTTCTTGAATGCCCGCATTTCATCTCGGGTGATTGATTTTGCCCCCCCAGTTAACTGGAACACATAAGAGAAGTTTTCCACGACCACACCTGGGTTCTGAGTGTCAGCGTCAGAGACATCTGTAGGTGGTTCGGAGTCTACCAGTGAACATATTCATGAAGATGTACTGCGAGATGAACCATGTCAATACAGAAAAAGTGATCGATCAGACGATTTGGTCACCATGCTGACAACGTTCCAGGCAATGAACAGGCAGAATGCCCACCCAGGACTACCGCAATCCGTCTCCCGATCCGAGCTCGGGCTCGTGCACCGTGGGTAAGTGAGAGTGCTGCAATGAGAAGTCAGTCATCGGATTCCCGTGGGTGGTGTGGGACCCACTAGTCATGCATATACTGGTTCCAACCTTCACCACAGCTCATAAAAGCGAGCATGACCAATGCGTTCGCGATGCTTGCATAATTCCGGTCGTGATTCTCTCCAGAACCCCACTTTGTTAGGCTGAAAACCTCAACGAACATGATGGCAAAGAACATGAACAGAATCAACCACAGCGCCATCAAACTGAGGATAACGGGGAGACTCGAACTGGAACCAATATTAGTCGGGACCTGTGCAAACCAATGATTGTGCGTACATTGCCGTCTTGAATAACTTGTTCAAGCTGTCTGCTCGTTGGACAAGCTTGAAGGCGATCGCCACGATGAACAATTTTTGCAAGGTGGTAAAGATGCCCTCCTTCGACCAAAATCGGACCACAAGTGTCGTGCTCAAGCTACCCAAGCCCACAACTGCATCGAAGATATTCCAGCCATTCGCGCGAAAACTGCGCCACCCAAGCCCGTAACCACGGATAGCGGCATCCAGGATGACCACGCCAGAGATTGCCAAGAAGAAGTCGTCTACAGCTCGTCAGATGGGAGGCGTCGAGCGGAGAATACAAGATAAGAGACGTACTGCGGATGTCATCGGTAACGCTACTGGCGGCGTATGACTGCGTCATGAGGGCAAAAACGTGCAGGACATACAGGAAGGTCATCACGCGACTCCACCATCCTCGTTTGTGCACCGCACGATCAAAGCACCACGCTCGGAAGGGAGAGGTGGGCCTGACCTTAGGCCGCTTTGATGGCCGCTGGCGTGATATCAGTCTCTTCAAGTCGATCCATTCACGTTGTGGTTGTGTCAAGAAAGCAGCGCCAGTCCTCGCACTGAAATTACCTATGATGATACTACGCGTAAATGAGTGAGTGTCGAGTGCTGATCATGACACTGTGCAAAGCTCACCTAACGAACAGAGTGAATATGATTATTCCACCGAGAAGGATGTAGATAATGAAGAAGAAGGCATTGAACTCTGCCGAGTTGGTCCGAGGCTGTTGGTCCGGTCCCGTGATGCTTGTGGCGACGCTCATGACATCGGTCCAGCCTTCAAGTGAGACAATTTCGAAGAGGATAAGGAGTGAATCACGGAAGGTGTCAAAGGAGAAAGAAGTCGAAGGTGAAGGGTTAGACCAAACCCTGGGCACCGGAAAGGGGAATACGTTCGAGTCTTTGATGGCGTTGTAACCGAATTCGCCCACACAGTCCGACAACCCTCCCACACCACTATCGTTGCAGCTGCCCATGCGCCCGGAAAAGATGTTGAGGCCCCACACCGCGAATGGAATCATATAGAGAATGGCTAGGACGGCTGCGTCAAGGATACGAAGGGCGCCAGAGATGATCAAGGATTGGAACGTCGTCCGCATCTTCTCGATGAGCGTGATAAGCCGCAACACACGCAGAGCCTTCAGTGATCGAGTCAAACGGCTGAGACCGCCGACGAAGATGAGACCGGTGCCGATGTTGATAATAAGACCAATTAGCACGAAGAAGTCAAAGACGTTCCAAATGCTCCTTAAATAAGCGTTGGGGGTGAAGGATAGCCCGTCCGCCGTGATTTTGATAAGGAATTCGAGAAACAGTACCAAACCTAGGGACGCTTCGGCGATATCAAACCAAGACCCCCTGATGAGACCCACCCTTGCGTAGTATTCCCGCCGGTAAACCGGAGTGGCGATGCTCTCTACCGCGATTCCGGCTATAACCGTACAAAGGATGAGGAGCTGGAAAATTGGATGCGCTAATCGAGAGTGCGTTTGGCCAAATATCCGCTCTCCGCCAGCGGGTTCGACAAGTTTTTGACACCACCGCCTGACAACATTCTTCTGGGAGAACACCCAAAACGTCTTGTCGTAGGATGGGTGGTTGCGTATAAAATCGGCCCTCTGGGCGCGTCGCTCGTACAGTGCGTCGTTGACGTCCTGGGATACTTGGTTCTCCGTGTTCAGCGCGGCGAGCATTTCTCTGGGCCATTTTGAGAAAAATTCAACGCTGAGTCTCGAGACCGCTTACAGATGGCTTTCCATTTCGTCGTCATTAGGGTCTGGTAAGGTTGTGCTGTCCCGGCGTAGGTTCTTGAGGTTGGTAAGCGGTATCTCGGTCGTAATTTGTTCACCAACGAAAAAGGTTTGTAGGAGTTTGAGCGAGCGCGAGGGGTAATGCCCGGGGCCTTTCTCCGCTTCGGGAGAAACCTACTCCGGCGATCGGTGAAGGTTCCGGCCTGTGTTTGAATGAGACGTACCTTGGTACTAGGTTCCCGTTTCGGGACGCTGTAGTCTTGAACCAAAGCTTTCTGCATCGGCAAGACGAGGCTGGAGGGGAGATTGTCCACAGCAATTGCCTTCGGAGCGGGGGCAAACCAACGATATGGATTGAGTTTCTTCGTCCAGGAAACCTGAGTTTTCTCCTGTCGCTGGCTTGCCCAATAATGAGACGCTTGCCTTCCTTTTTTCGCCTCCTCAGCAACATCGAAATTCTCATTGATGACGGCGATGAACATCTGCATCATGATGACTGCGAGTATGCCGGAAAATGAGGTGTGGGAAGCTAGCACAACAGGGTTGGAACACACTTACAGTTCGCGAAAAGCATCCAGCCCGTTATGAACAGGATGACGACGACTGACTGCCGCACTGGTTGTGATGCAATGGCTGCGGCATACAACAACGTTGTCCAGTTCTCTGAGGTGAAGATCTGCCACATGCCCAAGAACGCGTTATAGATGTGGCCAAAGTTTATCATCTGGCCGGAACTCATGTACCCCCGAAGGAGTTGAACAGCCATCAGAGAAGCAATGAAATTGACCAGGAGCAGGAACAGTATCATGTTGGTCATTCCATACATGTTTCCAAAGACAGCGAGCTTATGGGAGTCAGCCAAGGCGAAAGGATCACTTCAAGCATCCAATTGACTCACGAGCAAGGGCTTCATCCTGGGTACCTCCAGGATAACCCGGTAGAACCGCAACAGCTGGAAAATGGTCAACCACGGGTACACGGGCGAACTTCTCACAGGGGGGATTTGGATGACGGTCGAGCCGATGGCCAAAATAAGATCCAACCAGTTCCTCCCTTTCCGGAAGAAGTCGCGCCAGTCCGGGAGGTAAGTAGCGAACCGTGCAATAATCTCGACGTCGAACGCGATGGTTATCGCAAGCTCTCCGTTGTTAAGAAGCTCTCTGTGAATGGGCCCTGGGTCAACTGTACGGGTCGCTTGTATTGTCAGAGAGGTGAGAGCCAGGGTGACCCAAAACCACTTGGTCATTTGGTAGTAGTCTTTGAGTTTGTTCCGTCGGATAGCTATCAGGCGGCCATCGATAACACCAGGGCTCTCGTCGTATTCTCCATCGATATTGACGACCAAGCTGGAGGAAAAACTGCGATAAACACACGAGCGACGCCCTAGTAGACACGAGAACTTACGGGGCTGCGCCAAATGCACTTTTGCGTGTTTCTTTCCTGATCGCGGAGAAAGTGTTGGTGATCACAGCGACGAAAAGGTTGATGAGCCAGAAGTTTAGGACGATGACGCAGATAATGTAGAAGAAGCAGGACAAGAAGTACTCCGAATCTATCGTCATATACATCGGGTTAGTGAACTATAAAATCGTGTCAGCACCCAGGCAGACGAGTTGAAAATTGGAACATACACCGGTCTGAGTCGAGATGATCGCAACTTGAAGCGCAGCGTAGAAGAAGTTGTCGTAACTCTCGATGTTGTTGAATGGGTTGTCCCCCACCTGAAATATCGCTAAGTAGGGGGTCGCATTTTCCCGAACGGTTGACGTGCCTTACAGACTTGGCCAATAGGACAAATATACCCCTTGGCTCCCCCTTGGCTCCCATCTTCCTTGATGTAGGGTATCTTCTCCAACGTCTGTGGGTCGATCCACCCTCCGCATGCCTTGTTCGAAATCTGGATTTCCGGCTCGCCCAGAGTGGGTTGTAAGAAACAAGAGCGACGAA
>Ga0307509_10004707_pt1 | contig 19468 bp, 16 predicted proteins | sample 10_EM_MG_FD_202245 | JGI IMG/M metagenome (GOLD analysis project Ga0307509, IMG submission 202245) | Populus trichocarpa ectomycorrhiza microbial communities from riparian zone in the Pacific Northwest, United States - 10_EM | ecosystem: Host-associated > Plants > Roots > Unclassified | place...
CGCGCCCCCCGCCCGCCCCGCCGCCCGGCCCCCCCCGCCCCCCCCCCGGCGCCCCCCCCCCCCCCCCCCCCCCCCCCCCCCCCCCCCCCCAGAGAATGGGTATGACCATCTTAGGCCCACTGTATTAATCCCCTCATAAATTCCGACCGAATTATATGTCCAGGTAGCTGAGGATCTGGGAGTCTACCGGTATATTCCACCACTCGTGCCTTGATGCACATGGGAATCTCCTGCAGTGGGCCTCATTGTGCAGAAGGGCCTGGAAATCCGTCCCATCCGCCCAAAATTTATATTGTGGTTTCATTTGAAAAGGGCATTTATTTCGAGAAAATTACCGGTCCCGTGAGCACCCATTTCCCCCCAAACCTGGGTGCGTTTATCACAATATCCGAGTGGTTTTACTGAGCGAAAAATAGCTGTAGTTGAGTATCATATCTTCTAGTTGTGTCGTGCATCCGCGAAAAGCTGGAATCTGTACCGGTACTCGAGTAACCGAACTGCAGTATACCGTACCGGCACGTCGTACAACATCCGGGTAATCCTACCCCGGGCAGGGGTGCTTACTGCGTGGAATTCAAGCTTTCCTCATTGTAATCATAACCACAAACCACAAACTTCTTACCGCAAAATCTCGTATGATCCACTAACTACGGTATCTCTACTAATCCCTCCCTCCCTCCCTCCCTCCCTCCCTCAGCCCGCGATAGGTTTGGTCTGACAGGTCAACGGAATTTCGAACACTGCTTGATGAAATCCGCACACTCAGCATACCCGGGCTTTACAGTGTGCGAAAAACATTGGCGGTAATCCTCTTAGGCGTTTTTTGCCTCTAAGCACGGAGGTTAGAGGCCTGCCGGGGATAGTGGATTTTACGAGATTTTACGGTATTATAGTTCCAAGACGCCAAGGCGGGGGAGGGGGGGGGGGCAGACATGACAGCATGGGCTTGCATGTAGAATTTCAAGTCACACCTTTATCTGCAGTAGTAAATCAGGGAAACCCTCATTACCCTATGATACCGGCTGCTCGGGGCCGAGACATTTGGTAGAACTGAGTTGCTGAAACAATTCACCGCAAAAACCGGAACAACCGGGAACCCCGTTAGGGCGCCGGCGCTTCCCTCCCTAGTAGGGCCATTGTACTTTTCTTTCCATGATATCTATCTTAACTGAGGGCTAAAAGAGTCTTTTTGCCGCGTTTTCTACTATTAATCCAAAGGGGGAAGGTCTGGGCGTCCTAGCGTCATTCTCGATTATCCCAATTCTGACTTGTACTCACGTCGCCGGGTTGCTCTGTCACTTCCTATTATGGAATCGCTCATCCTCGGGTATTTTGGCCAATATAATTTGTTGGGAAGCAATAGTTACGTCCTAGCTCAGATGGCTCAGAACCCCAAGAACCAAGACTACAGTACCTTGGTTCAGAACTCTGGCAGACCACCTGAGTGAGAGGCCAACCGCCTGACCAACCAGCCAAAAATCATCAGTGCAAGAGAGTTCACGATGCCACAGGGTCCTAGGTCTGCCAATCGTATTCCAATTCTAAAGAGAGCTGTGGTTTTACCCCTAAATTGGCATGCGGAACTTAGTTTTGCGATAGCTATTAGGGTTCACGTTAATGGTAGGACCTTGGTTGATACAGCATTGCCACAACTTTCACAAGAAATTTAATAAATGTACCATTCATGGTGGTAATAATAACTTTGATGGATAGTATTTGAAATTTACTCATAAGCTTCCTCAGATTCTCGAGCACTATAATACATGTAACTAGAGTCATGGTCTTGTTTTAAGGAGTCTTTTCCCATTTCACCATTGATGCAATAGTGATTGTTTTGTGGATTTTATTGGCTAAAATATCCGAGGATTGAGCGATTCCATAATTGGAAGTGATAGAGCAATCCGGCGACGTGAGTATGGTGTCTAATATCATACTAGCGGGGACTTATCCATAAGAGCATGGTATTAGGGCACCAGGTTCCAATACCGTAAAAATTGAGAAGACACAGAATACGCTAGCAAGGGTAAACAAAGTGTGGCAAATCGTGATATGATACCTTTTAGAGGAAATTAGACTGCCAAAAGAGACGAAATTCTGGGGCTTGGGGTGGTGATCACGAAAAGTATTATTATCATACCCCTTGAAGCAATTTCTCTTCCGCCGGCCCTTTCTTACCCTTGCTAGCATATTCTGTGTTTTCCCAATTTTTATGGTACCGTATAGCGCAAGCACACACTAGTAGGATTTGCGAGATCCAGTGAGGAGGGCAGCCGAGATCCGGTGCTTCCTCAGTAGACTACCGAGGGCCGAAGTGGATTAATTTAGTTGGCGTAGAAAACCCAACTACGGCTAGAACCAGCTTCCCCGACAATAGCCTAAGCCACTTCAATATCGTAAAAATTCGTTGAGTCCACTAACGCCTGAAGGCTTCCGACCTCCGTGATCAGAGACAAAACGCCCCGGGAAGGAATAGTGCCTTCCTTCTACATGCGGTATAGCTTGGGCGATCTGGGCTTGCTGGATCTTATCAGCCGGCATTCTGTATTCTTTTAACCAAGCCTATTGTGGTTTAGTACGGTGATTTCTCTTGCGTAATCCCGTGGTGAATTTAACGAGTTATCACTAGAACGGTAACAAAGTCTATTGGTTACCCGTGATGTCACTCGTAAGGCCTCCACAGGCGGGTTGAATCATTGAGGGGTATCACAAGAGCGGAGGGTGGGGTGGACGGTGGTTAGGTTAAGGTTTGGATGTTTGCTATTGGTCAGAGAAAGGAAAGGGAAACAAGGAAAGAGGTAGAAAGGGGAAGGAAGCGATGCCTATCATACAAATGGGTTTATGCACATGAAGGGGGAGGCATCCAGTCACGGAGAATCACTCATAACCACTGGATCGAAGCTAGGAACACAAACCCCAACATGAATTATAGAATTTCCCCCGATGACATGGCGATAATACTAATCAAGAAAGAACTCTCTGGGACAGACTTCACGAAGGGGGTATCATCGCTGCCGGAAGGGCCCCTAAATATCGGGGCTGTAGCGCAACTTAGAGAATCGCAGTGTTGTCACATCCTACTGTCCCGTATAAACCTCGCGAATTCTGAAACTCTTTTTATACAAGAAGCTGACCTGTTTTACTAGATCGCCTGCTGTTGTGGACATATCCTTTGAGTTTCCTTCTACAGTTCGGGATAGTGGGGCTCAAGTTCGACCCCCCTCCCTTGGCAAACACGCCTGCAGCCATTCTTCGGACTCTACCCTTTTCATGTAAACTACAAGGTAACCGTCCCCACTTCCTCTATATACCGCTAATCGCACCGAAGCCAACTAAGCACCTTCTAAAACCTGCTAGGAAGGTTTTAGAACATCTTCGAGAAAGGAGTCCTAAAGAAATCTCGACTCAGGGGAGTGGACCGAGGAGGAGCACGAATCCTGGATCCGAAATGGCCGTGCTGACTCGCATGGCAATCTACCATGAACTCAGAAACCGCTGTCCCTACTTTTCCTTCATTGATCCTGTTCGCTGGCCAAAATGTTCCTGACTGGCGATGTCTAAAGAGAGCAACGGTTCACTGGGGGGGGTTTTTTTGATCTTTTTTTTTGATCTTTTTTTTTTTGAAAGCCCACTAACGCTCGGCCATCAGTTGTTGCCCTCCTGCCTTCACTCTTTGGTGATTGCCATGATAGTCGAAGATTTGTTTTGCCAATATGCAATTTCTCTCAGCCATCCTCGCCCTATCACTCGACCCAAGCACAGACTAGGCTACACCAGCGGCTGCTTCCGTCCACCGCCGGTCCAACGGGTGTCTCGGAGTTGATTACTGTAAGAGGAAGCTAAACGTGGCACTACCGCCGCTATGGTAAGTTCTTCCCGTTTCTCCCACCCATGGCCGCCTACTCCCGCTAAAAACGTCCGCCAGGCGGCGCCTGCGATGACCACGCAGTGGGGGGAGATTCAGCCGCGATCTTCCCCACCAAGTGCCGTCATTGTCGCAGATTTGAATAATAATGCGCACTGCCCACAGTTCGCGCACCACCCGGGATTTGTAGTGGGGCCTTTGCTGCCATGCCTGGGCCATGATGCGGACCCCGGAATGGCCTATGTCATCGGCGGCCTGCCTCGGAATGCCTACGGCAAGAACCCCCAGTGCAATGGTGGTGGTGGGGCCTTCAGTGTGATTGATTTCCAAGCGTGCAGCTTCGGGGAACTTCATAGAAGTTGGCGGGATTAGCATGGGATGCATGCGAGACATGTGATTCACAACGGACTTGCTGTCCTGGAGTGGTGGAGGAGGCTTCTGCACTTGTGGGGATTGACACCAACTATGGAGGTTGGCTGTGCCCTAATTAACTCCGAGTTTGGCGTAGCGGGTGGGCAACGGCGGGCATGCTGGCTCCCTCTACTATCACGGATGCCTGCGCTGGAGAAGTCAATGGTATCTGAGCAAGGCACTAAGTTAAGGTAATGACGAGGTGATGATTCGGAGAAGATCTAATGGGAAGTTGAGGGCGCGGTAAGTCTTGCTGCTCTTGCGACTCTAGACCTAAAGGCTAAGAGTGATCCAAAGCCTGTGTCTATGAGGAATTAGACGTTACCCGCCCCTTAACGAGAAATGACGACCCCGAGTGAGACGTAGTGTATCTAATTTTTCGCCCCGTTGTCCTTTCAGTGATTAATCTTGCTCTCAGGCCAGGGCCCCTGTTTAGCAAGACATTATTGCGGCATATCCGCTATTTGGTTCCCCCATATCCACCTATTCCAGATGAATGAGCTCGGGTGGTGAAATAATCATGAGACATCACTCCGACACAGTATGACATAAGCCAAGTCCACGACCGGGATAAGTACCGTACTCGAGTACTCGAGCACAAGCGTTAAGAGCCTCAAGTCCTACGCGTGGACTCTCATACCTCGAGAGAGATACAAGGGTAGGAGAGCAGACAGGGGTACTAGTACTACAACCCCATCCGCGAAAATTCCGATAAAAACAACAATCTAACCAGTACCTTCAACGACCTCCTGCAGCGAAAGCACAAACTTCACCGCGTCTCCCCCCCTCCTTCCGGCCAGCGGCCGCCCGGGGCACAACCAGCCACCCCGCCTGCAGGATCAAAAACACACACAATCAATTAAACCACCACCGCAAGGCTCTCAGAACATTCCACGAACAACTCTCCCTGCAGTGCAATTTCAAACCCCCCCTTCCCCCACACCCACCCCCATCCACACACACCACCCTTCCTGTCAAAAAAAACCCCCCCGGGCATAACCTTCCAAAGCCTTCAACCTTCCCCCGATCATATTTCCTCCACCACCTCCTCCACCTCCACCTCCACCATCACCTATAGTACTCCACCTCCGATCCCTTTTTATTTCATTTTTCAATAATAAAAAATAAATCAAAAAAGGGCGCGAAGGAAAAATAAAGTACTATACATGACAGGATACAGCATGCACGTATGTACAGTACGAGTACCTTCCGGGGGATGCTGATGGGTGACTCTACAAGCACCAACAGCAACAACAACAACAACGAACAAACCCTACCCTACACCCACGCCAAGCTATCCGTGCATCACACGAAGAAGAAGAAAACAAAATAAAATAAAAAAACAGAAGAGAACAGTTTTCCAAATCCTATTAGCACACACACACACTTTACGCTTCACGAATTCTCACTCGTGGTTACTTTCTCCAGAGCAATTATTGTACAACGTTTCACAGGGGGGGATCACAGTACAGCCCGAGCGGGGTACAGAACCGCACCCTACACATTACATACATACACACATACATACATATACATATACATATACATATACATAGAAGGCTGTGCCGACAACGCCGCAAAAAAAAAAAAAGAGAGGAACGGAGAGGAGAGAGGAGAGGAGAGGGAGGAGGAAGGAAGGGGAAAGAGAAGGAAAAAAAAGGGAATGCCTGAATATTGGCGCGGGCTATACAATAATAATAATATAATAGCTACCTACCGTCCGGTAGCTATCTATCTATCTATCCATCTAGCTATATCTAGCTAGCTAGCTAGGCGCGCATACAACCTTTTCCCCTTTCCACCACCACCACCACCATCTCACATCACAAAAACTTGTTCCCATTCCATTTTCATTCATATATATATATGTAGCACGGTTACCATACATAAACCCATACCATACCATAACCATACACAGCCAAAACCTTGTTCCGACAGGTTGCGACTCGGACTGCGGACCCTGGGGCTTTTGTGTGCCTTTCGGTGCCTCAGGCCTATCGCGGGATTATCTACCGTATGTCGGTCTCTCAATCTGTTCGTTCGTTCGTTCCTCCCTTCCTTCCTTCCTTCAGGGTCCTTTCTTTTTTTCTTTTCTTTTATTTTATTTTACATCGCCACTGTGGGGGGCGCCTTCTTGGAGGAGGGGGCTGCTAACCGGAGTGGGGTGGACGGTTGCAAGGCCCCTGGATGGTTGCTTGCTTGCTTTGGTATTTTATGTATCGTTGGGGGCTTGGGCATGAGACATGGAAGGAGGCTCTTCTGCCCAGTTTCGGGTTTGACCTGTGCTTACCAATGGATGGGCTTCCGGGGAGGTGGGGGTAGATAATGTACGAGTACTGGTATCATACAGAGCTCGAGTATTGTTGACATAAACTAACCCTCACTGCCACACTACCTTGCCCCGCTCGCATCCGGATCAATGTGTTGGTTGTGGAGTTGGCGTATTGAGACAAGGGGTCGGTAAACTCCCGATTACCGTGTCTCGCTTTCCTCACGGTTGCATGCGAAAGCGCGGCGAGTGACACAGGATGAGCGATTGACCTCACAAACTATCATACTAGTACAAAGTAGAGCGGACAGTACTTGTAGGAATCACGCTATGGTGGCGGGGAGTTTTTTTTTTTTATAAAAAAAATAAAACAAAAAGTTTAACCTCTTTAGACCCGGTTTGACTTCAAGTAAACCTATCCAGAGGTCTGTAGTGAGGTAGAAATGAGTAAATAAATAAAAAGGTCTCGAAAATCAAAAAAAATCCTTTCCCATTTCTCCAGACACCCTGCACCCTTTTTTTTTCTCTGTCTCTCAGAGCTAGGAAAAAAAAAAAAAAAAAAAGAGAGAAGAAAAAGAAAGAAAGAGAAAAACCAGACCCCAAAACCAGACCCAAACAACCGACCTGACCCAGCCCAACCTAAACAAGCCCCGCCCTTCTTTGTGGGCCAGGGGGAAATGAAGTGAGGAACCCGAAAAAAACATCCGTCTATAACCAAGGAACCATATATACCGGAGAAGAATGACGGAAATAAGAAATAGAGAAAATCTGAAATCGGCCGTCAAAAAAGCAGAAAGCAAAGATGCGAGATGAAAGAAGCGAGGGGGCAAGGAAGCAAGGAAGAGGGTGAGCCAATTTGGGAGACCAGGCAAGATAGTTTTCAGCAATTCCTTCTCAATACGTGATTCGAAGAACTTTTATGAGGGGATAACAGGGATACTTGTTCAAATATGCGTGTTGTAATCTTCATCATCGCCCTCAGCATCATAATCAAGTTCATCATCGTCACCACCATCCGTATATCCAACCCTCGCCAGCTTTTTCTGCTCAACCCCGGCCTTCACGATAGCGTCCTTTCCCGTGGAAACAATGGTATAAACCCCATTACCGGTATGATCGATAATTCCATGTTTCGAAGCCCACGCGATAAGGCCCTCATCTGGGACCCAGCGGTCGCGTGAGATATCCTTGTAGTTGTTCTTTTCGTAGTGCTGGCCGACATGTTCCATCCTCTGTTCCCAGCCTTGGTCCCCCGAAAACTGGTGCTTGCAGTAGCCGCACCTGCTCTCCTGTGGCGGCGCTCGACGCTCGATGCGGCAGCGATCGATCACTACTTCCATGTAGCTTGTCATGGAAGATTTGTTGCCCTCTGGAGCCGGGTGCATACGTTTGAGGTGCTGACCGAAAAGGTCTTTTCGGTTGAAGATGGCCTTCCTGTCGGCGCACAAAGCATCGTCGCAATGCCAGTAGGATAATTGGAGATGTTGGCTGTTTACGTGACGCTTCCACTCGTTTTTGCTGCCGAATGTTTGCTCGCAGCCCGCGAAGTAGAATACACAGAGGAATGGTCGAAGGTGCTGCTGGTTCATGTGTTTTCTGGTGGTCAAGTGAGCTGTGGTTAGCCCGTTGCCGGATAGTGAAAGAAGGCTGTAGGGGGGGGGGTTCATACTTAAAGTCGGAGGCGTGATTAAACACTTTTCCGGGGTGCTCCCGGCACACTTTTCTCTCCTTGGGCTTTTTACCGGCGCCCCGGCCCCGGGGCTTCTCCCCACCCCGGGCTTTCCGGGGTTTCTCGCCCTCGCCGGGGCTTGCGGCAAACGGTTTCATCATACCTGGGGGGCATTTATTCCGGCGGTTCTTGCTTGTCTTCAGCTTCAACGCCCTGGTAGGCGAATTCTGTCTGGAGCCCTGCCCTGAGGAGCAGGAATGATCGTGCTTCGGCGAATGGTCGTGTTGCTGTGTATACGGCTCCATTGGAGGAGGGGGCTGGTCATAATAGTATGGTCGATCGCAGTAGGAATGAAACATCATGGGCATGGTTTGCTGGCATCCGTAATCATTCTCCTCTTCGTCCATGAAGTCGGTATGCCCCTCTTGGCTCTGGACGTCCCCGTTCGAAATATGAACTAACTTCGGACACACATAACCGCTCGGTGGTGCCAGGCTTGGGTCCACTCGCCCATCCAAATCGCTAGCTCGCGACATAAAGAATTCCGGACTAGGGGAAAGGGAGCTCTGGCGACGATGTCCGTCTTCCTCAAGAGATCCGCTCGAAGACTCGGTCGGCGATTGGAAAGGATAGTAGGAACCGTTGTTCCCACTACTCAAGGACTCTGGCAGGGAGTGTTGGTACTTGCTTCCCTGGTTGCTGTAGGCGATATCGCCTTGCAACCCTAGTGGCCGGTGAGTGCCCAGGTTCCGGGTGTCGTGAGTAACTATAGCACCCGTGGATATAGCGTCACCCACGTAGCGCTCGATTGAGTTCGATGGGGCGGACGAGCTATTATCTGGGGGTAGCTGCAGTCCTGCTAATATCTCGACATTTCGAACTAGGTCTGGTTGAACCAGAGAAGAATACGACGGCCATTGGGAATAGGGAGACATGTTCGCCTTGAGTTATGAAGAGGGCTGTTTTTATTTACTCTCTTGCTTGAGTCGCCCTAGAAAGGCAGAGACGAATGATAAAACAGCACCGATGAGGCGGTGCTATTTGTAGTGTTTCAGTAAACTCCTATCAGGCCATCCGTCAGCTTCTACGACAATTCTAAGGCCAACCAAACAGACGATAGTTCCATTGCTCGCCTCGTCCCTCAATGCAGAGAAGCATAAAGAAACGATAACCTTGTGCAACAGATCAAAGCAGGGGAAGGAAAATGGAGTAAGGCTAAAAAAAAAAGAAGAAGGCGAACGGACCGAGCTCGCGGAGTATTATACCGCAGGAACAAAAAAATATTATACACACCTTTCAAAAGGGTTTAGTCGAAACTTAAGGTGAAGAAATGTTAAAGTGTAATTGAAAGGTTCTGTCCGAAAAAAACGATAGCCCTGAAGCTTATATGGTGCCCCGGATTTGCTATAGGCGGAAACCTTACTATAGCGGGCAAATGCGACAGCAGCAAAATGTATTCGACAGTCTGATTTCCAAGCCAGGAGGAAATCCAGGAGATGATAGGAAATCTAGGCAGCAGTCCTATATATACTAAGACAGGACGGTTCTTCTGGCAATTGCGCAGCAGGAGCCTCTGGCTGAGCAGAGGATGTGGTGGAAGATGTCAAGTATATGGTGGGAGAGTGGAGGGGTGGCCGAGTGAGAGGAGCGGAGGGCGCGGAGAGAAGGGCAACGTGGGGGTAGGGAGTAAAAAGTGATCCGTGAGAAGGAAACAGGAAGGGGGCCCGACAGCCTTTTTTGTACCTGTCAATTCTTCCCACCTAGTACCGCACCGGCGGGTGGGTGGATGTGCACAAAATGCGAGTAAGGGATCCTAACAACATGCTCTGCCGGCTTGAAGGGGGGGGGGATGAGATTGGCGCACAATAATCCCGTCTTCCTTCTTGCTTGTTGACACCGCCCCAAATGCTTGTTGGCCGATAGCTTCTGGTCCTGTGGAACAACTTGCAGATGGATAGGTGGGGGGGGGGGTGGAGAATGGATAACCTTGGTTGAGCCTCCTTCCAATGTACTGAGTATTATCGATAGTAGCACAGTACATACTGCTTAGCTCTAGTGAGCGTCCTTCTTCACCCGAAGCAGACTCGCAGAGGTCATTGCCAGGGTTTCCATGCAGGATGATTCGCTCGGGAGCTCGCCGTCAAAATGCAATACGGCACCTAAAAGTCTTTCCCCAGAGAAGAACATTTGCACCGCAAGCCCTTTTGCAAGTTTTCCTTTTTTCCTCTTGGTGGAATTCGTGCGCAATGAAACACCACTTCTTTAGGTGCGGTGCTGTGTGTACATTTATTTGCTTTTTCTTCCCCCGACTGCGTCGAAAGCATTGTCCAGGACACACCTTCACCCATCACGATGTCATTGCGTGTCTGCCAGCCGGCAACTGGAAGTAGATGTGTTCGTGAGATCTTTTGCGGTCAGCACAACACAACAGTCATGTCGATTCCTTTCTTTCCTTTTAATTTCTTCTCCAGCACAACTCATTGCTATAGGATGGAGATTATTGATCACGTATCACTGTGAAAGAAAAAAAAAGTTCCCCATACTCATCGTCATCACCATCATCACAACCATCCAAATCCTGATCACGGTGTTGAGTCGACCCCATATTGAAACATAGGGCAACATGAAGGGGGCAGTAAAATTTACCCCAAAATCCAATTCAATCTCATCTGGAATCCCAGGGGATCTCCCGTTTCTATGAATACCGCACAAACAGATTAGCCCTTTTCGTAAACGATATATTATTGTGTCGAAGAAAAACGAGAATTGGAAGGGATTTTGTTTGGGAGGCGGCCCCGCCTCCACCGAATGCCGCCCCGCCATAGGAGGAAGAAACTGCCCCTTCACCAGAGCCCAACACAAAGAAATAAAATAGGTTCACAACCAGAAGAAGAAGAAAAGAAAAAACAGCCCCATCTTCAACGTAATTATTGCAAGAGGGAGAACCAGACCCAAAAGGAAGTTCAAAAAACATCTAGAACCCCACGAATTAGCAGGCCTAAAGGTCCGCCTCCCATGCGCCTCTGATTCGTGCGATACCTTCCCTCTACTACCGGTAGTATCTCCCATGGTATCCCACTTCAGCCATGACATTGAGTAGTATCGCGCCGCACTCACCCCTACCTAACCATAGCTACCCGCAGACACCACCACCACCACCACCACCACCACCACCACTCTCCAACTCCCAATCAGATGGAACAAAAAAAAAAAAGTTCAGGCACATCAAAAGTAGCCTAGGCAACAGCAGGCGGATCTCGCTCCTCCTCCTCCTCCTGTGTCTCTGTCCCATCCATCCATCCACCCACCCACGAGGAAAAGGAACCCTTGGACAAAAGATCACCCACAACAAAGCGCGCACACAGGAACTTCCCTGAGGAACAGGATAGAGAAAGAGACAGGACAGACGCACCTTCGATTGCTGCACGGCATCGGAACAAGATCGAGCTCAGACGTTTCACTGGCCAACCGCTTGGATGGGATCACTTTAGGCGCTCGGTTAGCACCGCGGTATTTGGGAAAAAAAAGGGAAATAATAATAATAACAAAAATAATATGAAAGAGCCTCAACCATATACCACTGAATCCCACAATACCCCGTATTTTCATTATTTCACTTTTCTTGATTGGAAAGGAGGCGGGGGGATTAGGTAGGAATGGTACGGTAGATGACGATATTATGATATGCTGCGCTAGCGAATCTCTCCCCAAAATAGGACTTTTTCGTCTGATTAACATGCTTGTTTGGCTTTTTCTCATCGCTCGCCTGTTTGGAAAAATGGTGGGTTCACAAGTTCTCACCCGGTACTTCTACCTATCACCTCGCCTCACTTGGTCTTGCACTTTGTCTTTTTTTTTTTTTTTTTTTTTCCTTTTCATTTTACTTTCTCTCGATAAGCCACCTACCGATCCCGCATAAGCCTCCTTCCACCCCGCTCCAGCCAAAGAACGGGGCGGGGCCAAGACTCGGCCTGTCCTTCCCTGCCCTGCCCTTCCCTTCCCTGCCCTTCCCTTCCCTTCCCTTTCCTTACGTGCCTCTCACTTTCATCCACTCACTCACTTATTTACTTACTCACCCCCCTCCTCCTCCTCCCCTCCCCCAGGCTTCTCCCCCTTTCTCCACAGTTAGAATCGAAATAGAAAGACGGGCATGAAAGCGAAGCAAAGCAAGCAAGAGAAAAACGTTTACGTGGCTATGCCCTGTCTACCTACCTGCCCGCCTACCTTACCTACCTACCTACCTACCTTACCCTACCCTACCCACTGCCTACCCTACCCTACCCACTACCTACCTATCTATCTACCGGTATGATATCTTAGCTATCTATCTAACCTATCTACCTGTCTGTCTGTCTGTGTGTGTGTGTGCGCAATGCCCCCCTACATACAGTGCACCCCTTCCTACTGTTTATATATATATATATATATATATATTTTGATTTGTATGATCATCCAAAACGTAATGCGTCAGATGGGAGGGTGGGAAAGCCCCCCCTTCTCGGCGTGAGCGTGAGTGATGGATGGCTCTATTTCCCTTTCCCTAACCTAACAAGGGGAAATGGGAGAGAGGGAGAGGGAAAAGAAAAGAAAAGTAAATGTGCGAAGTACAGGAAGTGAGTGAGTGAGTGAGTTGAGTTGAGTGAGTGAGTGAGTGTGCGAAGGGGAACAGTACAACGCACACGTTGCGCGAGCCACAGGGTTGGGTTGGGCGTGTTGATGATGGTGATGATGATGATGATGATGGGGAAGGGGGGCTAGTTACCGTAGTTAGTTAATTAGGTGTGATGGTGGGTGGGAGAAAAGCTAGGGTGCGCAGCTACGCACCTGGAAATGATGGGACGATGGGAGGTGAGTGAGTGAGCGAGTGAGTGCAGTGAGGTACAGTTACGGTTACTCTTCCTTCCTTCCTGCACCACACCGTTAAACCCGCGAAACTTGTGCGATATCGTTACGAGTTATAGTTATTATCGGATTATATGAAATTTCAATTCTCACCGTTTTTTTTTATTTTTACCCTAAAATTTTTATTTTATTTTTCCAACAAACAAATAAGGTACATATCCATTCGTTCCATCCTCCCCCATCCATCCATCCATCAATCCATCAATCCATCAATCCATCAATCCACCACCCCATCCTGCAGATAGCTTTACCGTGATCTAGTTTGGCAACCGAGAAAGAAAGAAGGAAAAAAAAAAATCGGCAAAAAAGAAAAGGAAAAAAGAAGGGGGGAGAAGAAAAATAAAAACGGATGTGAAACACTCCAAAAAACTAAAAAAAATAATAAAAAGTTATCGAACCTCTCTCTCCATCTAACTTGACTTGACTTGAACGGAATTCACTAATTCACTTCACTGCACTCGAAAGTATCGTATCGTTACCGTACCGTGCCGGTTCGGTCAGTCGGTCGGTCGTCCAAGGAATCTCCAAGAAATAAAAAAAAGACCCGCAGTTTTTTTCTTTCCTTCTTTCTTTCTTTCTTTCGAAACTCTTGGGTGATTTTGTTTTTCCAATTAAGGAAATGGATACTCCGTCCAAACCACGCGCGTCCGTTGCTTTCTCAACTCCAAAGGAAAAAAAAAAAAAGGAAAAAAAAGAGAGGAAACCCTTTTTGGGCGCTTGCTCGCGGACGAAAGGGATTATTACGATTTTATTTATTTATATTTTTTCTACTGGTTATGATAATAATGATGATGATGATAATAATAATAATAACGATAACAATAACAATACGCCGATGAAAAATGGGGTAGTGTATAAAAAAATAAAATAAAAACATTTTTTTCCCGTACGCTATGATATGCGCACGCTTCTGCACCTTTCGATCCTTATCGTTGAGGAGGAGCACGTTCGTCCACGGGTACGACGTGTTTTGGGAATTAAAATAGAGACGGATTGGGGCTTGGGGAGAGGGTTAGCATCAAGGAAAGCCCCCCTTCTTCCTCTCTTCGTTCTTTTTTTCAGGGCTGTCCTTGCATCTATCAGGAGCTTTTCTTTCTTTTTTTTTCTCACACTCAACCCCCCATCTTCCCCCAATCGCTAGCCGTTAGCCCTACTGACTAGGAGGGAGTATGTATGTGGTCAGGTAGGTAGGGATTATAAGGACGCATGAGTGAGTGGGTGGGTAGGGAATAAAAGTGAGCGAGGATACGTGGTGTTAGTATGCTAGTTAGTGAGTGAGAGAGCGAGTTTGTGTGCATTTTTCTGAACACTAACGTCCGAGTGATGTTATGTGATTATCCAGTTCTCCTCCCCCTCCTCCTCCACTCCCCTTATCATACCATTCTCCTCTTCCCCCTGTTTTCATCTTCCCACTTGCCCCCGCTTGCCCCCCTCTTCCTTGCTTCGCGTCACTTTCTCAGGAATAAAAAACTCCAATCGAATGACCTCTCTCTAACCTGTCGCCACTACAAAAAAGAGAAAAAGGAGAAAGAAAGAAAATCTAACTGTACAACAACCGTTGCTTCGAATTACCCCCCTTCCTCGCCTAAGCGAAAAGGTCATAGGGAGGAAAAAGTAAACGGGTGGAAAAAAAAAAAAGAAGGCTGGGGCAGATAAGAATGGTAATGATGGCAACTACAGGAAAAATGATATGAGAATAAAAACATGAAACCCCATTAAAATGAATCGAGTGATAGATGATCGCCGGGCTCCTTCACCCCCTCTCTTCAATCGAGCATGCCGAACATCGTTCGTGGCAGCACTGAATACACGAATCCGTTAGGCCCACGGTATACGGGCCAGGGTCAGAACACCGCCCACTGTTACACTATAGTAATCAAGGCAAAACGTTAGAAGTTTGCAGAAGTGAGTGAGTTGTATGTGATCTTTTTTCTCTGTAACTTACGCAATACCATCTTTTGTCCTTCTTGTTGCCCTTCTCGTCTTTTTGTGTGGTGGTGAGTTGGGAAGGCTGTAACTTCTCTGTCTTTTCCTCTTCAGGCGGCGCCGTGGATTCGATGATGGGTCGTTCGCCCATGTCATCGTCTTCCTCCTCTCTGATATCCTCTGCCTCCTCCTCCTCCTCCTCCTCCTCCTCTGTAGAATGCAGATCCCCAAACACATCGTCTTCATGAAACATGTAATCCTTGATATGGTTCCCCTCCTCAAAATGCTTCCCCAGGTGATCGAACCGTTCGTCCCAGCCATCCAATCCCTTTTTCTTTAACTGCACAACACAGCCCTTTATTATAATCCCGCCCCTCTCCTTAGGGCAGAATCCGCACCAGAATGTCTTGAAGTTGTTGCGGCCAATGTGTGCTTCGTTGGTCCATTTTTGAATTTCTTGCTTATCAATAATGTTGTGCGCGTTCTTCAAGTGCGTGATATGAGACTCCCTCCGAAACGAAAGTTTACCACAGAGACCGGTAGACTTGGGAGCGATGACCCCGCATTTCCACAACTCGAGTTGAAAGTGTTGACTGTTCTCGTGACGCTTCCAGTCGTTTTTCGAACCGAATGATTTCCCACATCCCCGGAAGGTACAGGCAAACGGGCGTGAGTGGCGTTTCATATGTTTCCTGGGAAAACGTCAGCATTGCCTTACTGCGCCGGGGCGGTCCCCCGGATGGCCCGGCAGGGTCACCCAGGCATGATTTCTATATATGCACAGACTATAATCCTCCCCTCATTACTGTTAGCTATTATGGTAGTGCTCTTACTTTAACTCGGACGGCCTGTGAAATGTCTTTGCACAGACTAGACAGGTCGCAGGGCCTTTTTGCAATCCCGAACTGGGTCCAGGTCCAAGCCTCAGCTGAGCGGCATTCTCGGCATACTTGGTGCCTGCCTGCTTATTGGGTATCGCACCACGCTGGGCTCGTAATCCCATGGCCAAGGGCGGCGAGAGCCGAAGGCGACCCTCAGCTGGATGTGGCTGCTGTGATACCTCCGTGGCTGCGGTGGTCCCCGTTGGGGAAGAAACTGTCATGGTCCCCTGGGGGGATAGTGCGCTGGCGCGGTCTTTATCTGCTGCATCTGGGCTGTGGAGGTCAGTGTTGTGATTGAGCCACCTTCCTGCTGGCCATGGATCCTGAGTAGTTGCCTGCTGGATATAGCCACGAAGTGCGTGACTGGCGCTTGACCTCTCAGAATTGGGCAGAACACCCGGTTCGTTGCCTCCGCGCATGTCATGGTCTGGGTCGCTTTCCTCAATCCTTCCTAAGGCAATCCTCTTAGAGATGGGCCCGTTAGGTCCTGAAACAACGGCCTGGGGGTCCTGGGGCGCCCTCTGGGATTGGGTGGGATAGCTGCCTCTATCGGATTCGACCCGTTCCTCGTATACCAGCTTATCCTTCTCCGAGGTTAGTCTTTCAATCATTCTATCGATATCACTTATCCTCCGTTTCCTTTCCATTGATCTAATAGTGCCTCCAGGCTCCCGGTCCTTTGCTCCCGGATTGGCAGTAGAATTACCACTTGGCCCTTCACTTGGCTTGATACCGTTCAGTTTGTAAACTCGGGTGATGGGCTCCTCAAAATCCAAGTCCATGCGATCGTCACCTCCGGCATCCAAAGCTTCGGGTACAAGGTTCTTGGGAGCAAGCGGAACCAGCTTTCCATGTCCGAAACCAGACTCCGATATAGAGGGGAAACCCGGGACCGGGGGTTGCGTAGCAGTCTGGAAAGTTTCACGCGGGGCCCTCCGGAAAGTGGGGGAGATAGGGGGAAGACCGGGACTGTCCGTGGCTATCGGGGTGCTTGGTACATCAGAAAGCCCAGGTTCTGAGCGTGTATCCATAAATTGATTCGACAGAGGGGAATGAGGGGCTATTAAATCCGCGGATTGTGTCCTTCGGCATTCGGTTTCCGCTCTTTATTGTGAAAGGGAAAAGAGAAAAAGCCGCTCCCCACAGACGTTACTTCCTGCTCTCTCTTGATTTGTTTGTTTGTTTGGGGAATGACGAGAGGAAGGAAAAGGGAAGGGAATTATTGAAATCCCTCCCCGAGTGACGATATCCCCAGCGGGGTGTCAAGGTATTTGTACCAAAGTGCAAAAAAAATTCATACAAAAATGCAGAAAAGTAAAATAAAATAAGAAGAGAGGGGGGGGGGCAAAAGACACACCTCTTCAAAAATTCTTCCAATCCCTCCTGTGATCCCTTGGGTCCATGTTTTTTCTTTAGGTGGTTCCTAAAGTTATCCAATCTGAAGAAGATCTTCCCGTTGTCCCGGCAGTGATCGTATTGACAGTCATATCCCACGGCAGGGCCTGATATATGCCTCCTATGAACGGAGTTCATGTGGCGATTCATGTCATTAATGGAGCTAAATCCTGCAGTCCTCTTACAACCTAAAACTAGACATTTAAAGGGCTTCGTGTGTTTCATCTCGTGCTTCCTAGAAACTATCAGTCACGAAAAACAGGAGACAAACAAGAACCCGAAGCATTTCGACCAGTAAAAAACGAGAAGGGCGAAAGAAAAAGAAAAGTCTCTTCACTCATAACATCGCACATTGCCCAAGCCTCTATCCTTTCTTTCTTTCTTTCTTTCTTTCTTTTCCTTTCGTCTCATGATTTTTTTCCTCCCCTTACCCGGCTGACTGCAGCTGCCACGTTGGGGGGTGGGGAGAATGGGGATGGGGGGCAGATGATATTGATCGTTGGCACATTCGAATGAAATGCGTTAATTCTTACCTACGAAGTGAGTCGCATTTGAAAATTGCTTTGCATTTTGCGCAAGAAAATTGCCTTACATAGGGCGGCCCAATGCTCCCAGTATGACTATAGGAGTCCCCATGAACACTATTGGTGAGGTCCGACTGCGAATCGCCATTTTCGGAATATCCCCCATTCCCAGTGTCCGAGTCATTAACGTTATATTCCTGCGAATATCCATCTGTGATGGTAGGGCTCAATTGCGGCGACCCAGAAGGTTCTGGCCTATTACTGTTGGCCCAGGAACTGATGGGTGACAGTATAGGTGGTGGAGGTGGAGGCGGTAGTGGTTGTTGTCGCCGTTGACGTTGCGGTTCTTCAAGTTGTTGCTGTACGTGTCCTGACGTAGGTGCACTAGGCAGGCCCGGACTTGAGACGGATGTTGTTGGTCGGTCAGCTCCCCATGAATACTCTGGCTCACGGGCGCTGCCACGGTCAATGGGCTTAGGCGAGTAGAGGTGTTGCGAGGAGACCTCTGATCCCCCGCTTCTTCTGCTAATTTTACCCACTCCACTACTTAGTGGTAAATGTTGTGAATGACCACGAGAATTCTCGGGCTGTTGAAAGTAGGGGTGATTGTGATGTCGGCTGTAACTATGTAGTTGGGTATGCTGCTGTTTAGAGGCGTTGTTGTAATGCCGCCGATCAGAGTCGGAAGGGCCCCATTTTTTCGGCGGAAGCGCCCCGGGAACCCTTGGCTCTGACTCCGAGCCAGTGACGAAGAATCCCGGGACGGAGTTATTGTTGAGTAAAGGAAGATCCTTAAACACGGCTCCGATGGAGGGCAGATTTTCGAAGCGACGAGAGCTGTTCGTCGAAGCTGGGTGTGGAAACTGGTCTATCTCCATGCCGTTGGAGGTATGTGATGCCATCATTGTTTTTCTTTTTCAATAAGGAAAAAAGGGATTGGGGGAGAGTTGTTTGGTGGTAGTAGATGTTGGGTACGGCTTGGGCCCTCGTGAGGAAGTATGGGGGAGAAAGACCCAGAGAGACTGCCTTTTAGCATGAGTAATTATCTTCACTATCAAATCTGAACCAAAGAGAGCAGGAGGAAGGCTATCATGAGAACTCCATAATGCAGAAAAATAAATAGAAGTAGCGAATCATAAATGGTACATAAAACACGGGAAGGGACAATTACCTTAGTGATTTTTATACATATACAAAAGCGGTAACTGGGGCAGCAGTAATATCTGTGATTGATTTAAGTGGTTTTGTGTTGCTCACGAGGGTCCTTCTATTCAATGTGTTTTTTCTTTTCTTTTCTTTGCTTTGGGGTCTTTTTCTCAATAATTCCTAGCCTTCTTCATATATGCCCCCCCCCCTCAAGCATTGGTTAGCAGAGAGGACTTTGAAAGTTAAAAACTCCCAGTGACAAAAGACAGCCGGGTAAGGAAGGATAATTCGTCACCCACAAGCTATAGCGGGGACCGGGGCAAAATGAGGCGGAGGTGGCGAACTATCGTGGGACGAAAGGGTTATGCCCGAGCAGCAGCAGTAGCGACAGCAGCGGAGGAGGAAAGTGGGGCCACAGGACGGGAAAGGGGGGGGGGCGGGGTGGGTATCAATGATGGCGGGGGGGTAGCAGGATCGAGAGAA
>Ga0307509_10004708_pt1 | contig 19464 bp, 25 predicted proteins | sample 10_EM_MG_FD_202245 | JGI IMG/M metagenome (GOLD analysis project Ga0307509, IMG submission 202245) | Populus trichocarpa ectomycorrhiza microbial communities from riparian zone in the Pacific Northwest, United States - 10_EM | ecosystem: Host-associated > Plants > Roots > Unclassified | place...
CTGCAAGAAAGGAGTATTCTGGTATAAATGAACGAGGAGAAAAGAGGAGAAGAGCGGTAATATAAGAACCGGCGTTGGTCATTATGTAAATTGTCCAACCTTTGGCTGAAGTTTAAATCATAATGCATCTTCCTTCCATGGACAAACGTGTCCTCCCGCAGGAGCACTGCCAGAACTGAGGATCACCATCGACTCTGGCTCTCACAGGCGTTTTGTCCTTGTGTACTAGGCTTCGATGATCGCCAGTTCAAGAAATCAAACACCGTGCATGGGACGGTGGACCCGCATACAAAAAGCTTACAATAAGGTGTACTAGTCAAGGCTTCGGATTCACCCCGAGAAGAACGAACAATGGAGTGACGCGGTTCTAAGCACGTAATTAAAGGAATAATTCTTGCAGCGTTTAGAAAAGTGATCTAATCTTATCTTGTCAGGTGACCGTGTACCGGGACACGCAAGCCGAACAGCCGGTTGTTAACAACTGCGAATATAAGCGGCGGCTGCTGGTGGGGGAGTGGGCCTATTCCAGACTTTTTCGCTTGAACCATGACCACCCAGCCCCTTTACGATGTAAACGAGCAGACAGGAATCGATATGTCCAACGCACGCGCCTCCTCGACTGTTGCGGTTGAAAACGTACGCGACTTTCTCCATCGTAAGTTCGGGAGCTATTATCCCCCACCGTTATTGACCTACTTCCACCATCTGTAGACGGACGAGATCAATGGCTTGCACGTTCAAAACTCGTGGATATCCTGAAGAACGATCCAATATTCGACAAATTCCAAAGGTTGGCATCCCTCTGCAGCCCAGCGACCAAATTAATGACCCTTATGCAGAGAATTTCTGGGGAGAACAGAGAAATACGAACGTGGCCTTGCTTTGACCAACCGAATATACGAGTTTCAAGTGAACTATGGGTGGAGCGAGCAACAGACCAAGCTTGCCCTCTCAATCCTTGATGAACAACTTCCCATCGGTCTCCACAACGTTGGTGAGTCAGACATAGTTGATATTCTCTGCTATCTCTCAAAATTTCCATGGTCCAGCATTCCAACCCGTCTTCATGCTCCAAGCTGGACCCACCCTCCTGAAAAAATACGCACACCTCATTGCAACACGTGCCATCTTTGGGTGTTACATGCAAACCGAGCTTGGCCACGGTACCAACGTGTCCTGCCTGGAAACAACGGCCACCTTCATACCAGAAAGTCAAGAATTCGAGATTCACTCGCCAACACTGACCAGCAGCAAGTGGTGGATTGGCGCTCTCGGGAAGACGGCGACCCATGGAGTTGTTCAGGCGAAGCTCATCCTCCCTGGTGGAAAGGATATGGGGCCACATTTATTCTTCATGCAGCTTCGGTCTCTAGGTAAGAATTATATTTTTCGAAGCCCAAACATTCTAAGTGTACGACCTTTTGCAGACGACCATACAGTTCTTCCAAATATCACAATTGGCGACATTGGTATGCTGCCTGCGGTTTAAACTTTGTTTGATATTTATCTTTGCCAATTTCCAGGTCCCAAATCAGGATCCGGTTTCGCTCCCACCGACAACGGCTTCGCTCGTTTCAACCATGTTCGGATTCCCAAAGAAAACATGCTGTCTGGATTCGCCCAAGTAACAGACGAAGGTAAATACTTGCAACCTCCTCACGCCAAATTAAGTTATGGTGGCGTACGTCCATTCCTTGCACCCCACGTAAACGTTGCTAATAAGGCCCAAAGATGCTTTATATTCGTGCGAAGTGAGTCTCCGCCAGAAAAAGTTTCGATCCTTTCATTCCTTATATTCGTGTGAAGTATGGTGACTGGCGGAGGGTGGTTAATCGCCAAAGGTTTGCTGTTCCGATTTGTTCTGTGCTATACACTTCTGACGCTATTCACAGCTGCAACGGTGGCCATTCGGTATGCTACTGTCCGAAGGCAGGGCGAACGTGGTCCAGATGGACTAGAGAAACAGATTATTTCATACCCTTCTGTCTACTATCGACTACTTCCCATATTATCAAGAGCGTATATGTTCATTCACCTAGGCAGGACTCTGGTTCGTTCTGGCCCTCCTCTACTAAAATCCATCCCTCATATTTCTTACAGACTACTGCATTCGACGCCATGGCAGGCAGGTTGAAACAGGGTGATACATCGCTTTTGGCAGAGTTGCATGCCACGACGAGTGGATTGAAGATATACGTATCTAGCAATGGAGTGCAAGATCTGGAAACCGCCCGTCGATCCATGGGAGGACATGGGTACAGCGCATTTGCTGGCCTTGGCAGGCTTTACGCCGATTATCTGCCTAGTGTCACGTATGTCCCTCTTAGCAACCTATGACAACCCTTCTTATGCCAGTCCATGCAGATATGAAGGAGACAACTTCGTGCTCGACCAGCAAGTCGTCCGAGCGGCACTTAAATCCTATCGTAGCCTATTCTCTTCCAACCCTCCTGCTGTAGCGTCCCTTACCCCTTCATCCGCATACCTTCGCCACCTCCTCGACCCTCCTACCATCCCATCTTCCTTCTCAAACAATGATTGGAGTGACCCTTCAACTTCTATCCTACTCCTTGAATTGCGCGCAGCACTCCTCTTACAAGAGCATGCTCAAAACGCTCTGGAAACAGACGCGAGCGCGAATCAACGTATCTCAAAGGCTGTAACTGAGTCCTTCGTGGCAGCCCAAGTTGGTGGGATGATCTACAGTCTTTCATCTATGCCCGCAAAGGATAGGGTTGTTGTTTCAAAAGTCTTCCTCCTGGTGGGTTCTCATACTTTCTCGTCCTTCTTTAAAAGAGAAGTCCGTTACTAAATTCTTTATTACAGTATCTCCTCACGACGGTCGAAGGCGGCCTGACCGACCTCCTCTCGTTTGGCATCATTCGACCCTCCACGTCTGGTCCAGGTGTTAAAGACCCAACACGATCGGTGCGCCTCTCGGTCAAGGCGGTATGCGAAGAGCTGCTTCCCGAAGTTATTGGTTTGACCGACGCATTCGGCTTCACGGATTGGGACCTCGACAGGTACGGATACTCCCTGGCCTTCAGGAATCTAACAAACCTACAAACAAATACGTACTTTTTAGTGCCCTCGGTGTTTATAATGGAAAAGTTTACGAGGCTCTCTGGGAGCGCGCCAAAGCCGAACCTCTGAACCGGACAGAGGTTCCTGCAGCTTATGAGGTCAGAAAATATAAAGCCTTCCTCTTACTTCCACCTGATTCATTCTCGTCCTCTTCCCCCAGGCATCTATCAAGCCTATTCTTGAGCGGGGGCAGCGATTGGCAGCTCAGGCAAAACTATGACATGTGTAGAAGTATCCAAGCCAATAATTTTACGTGTATCAATTATTGTAAGATTTTGTAACGTTTTATATACCCTCGTATTTGGATAATTTCTAACACCATAGATATGACAACGATCTTCCAGTATGGTATTGTTGCGAGAGCTACGATCGCGAGGCTTAGAGTAATGAGAGTTCTCAGAATCGACATCCTAGCCTATTGAGGATGACATGACCAAACCAGTCGGCTTTGAAAAATTATGGAGCTTTTCGTTGAGGACGCCGCTCCGTGCTCGTCAACCTTCAGCCCAACCCTTCCAACTTCGCATTTTTAACATGCCATGTGGCAAGATTTTCTCCGCCCTCTTAACCTCCCTTGCGTTGTTTGCTACGAGTGTGTATGCAACCAGTGGACGAGGTATGATACTTCGAACATTGGGGGGCCTTAAAATTAGTGTGGCTGACAATTATTTCCAACCAGCAACCTGGTTTTACGACGGGGTACGCAAAGGATCATTGGCGCCTCCCAATAAAATTTTAGCTGAATCCACTGGTGCTTAGATTGGAGCGTGTGGCGGGTTTAACGTCAACAGCGATCACGTCGTTGCCCTTCCGCCCCTCGAATACGCCGGTGGGACGCACTGTGGCAGGATGCTCAGAATCTATTGTACGTCCCATGATTCTAGATGGTATTATTTATTCATTCTCAACATCAAAAAATTCAGACCAAGGGAAATCCGTCGACGCCAGAGCCGTCGACCTCTGCCCATCTTGCGGCATAACCGGACTCGACCTCTCAGTATCGGCTTTCCAAGCTCTCGCTCCATTAGACGTCGGCCTCATTTACGTGGATTGGTTTTACATTTAAACTGAACTTTTTGAGTCGAGTTGGCAGCCTCTTATTTTATTATTATTTTCGTTTTTTTGGGCTTGTGTTGGATTTTCTTCTTGGGCTCTTTTCGTTACCAAAAATGCAATTTTAGACGGTTTGGGTTTATCCACCAAAAATTCTTACCTGAGGAACCAACTAAATAGCCTGCGCATATCATTCTGAATTTATATGAAATTTGCCATGTGATGAGAGATAAGGTACGAGCAGTGTCAGAAGATGTGGAGCAATGCGGGGTTCAAGATGCATTAGTAGCAAAGGTATGAAAGAAATATGAAGGAGAGTCGGAAAAATGACGGTCGATGAAAAGGCAGCATGAAAAATAACATTGTGCAAGCTGAAGTCTTGAGGGAACTGGACTACCGTAATGGACAAGTCATTAAGTGGATAAAGTATACGAAAGAGAAGCTGAAAGTGATAACAAAGTGCGACAACCTTAAGAGCCAGTATGAGGAGTCGAAGAAGCCGCAGCATTATGGTTCATATACGGCGGCCCAGGGAAAAATCCCCCGACTCCAGGTGTATTCTGCGGGTGCCAACTATCGCCACCACCTGTCTGGTTATTAGTCCACAATGAGCCACTGCCAATGGGAGACGGGACTCCCTGCTGATGAAGCTGATGTAGGTGATTCGCGGACCCGATCGAATTGGGTGCAGCTCTAGCAGGAGAAGGCGAGAACCCAGCCGGACCCCAAGGGGTCATCATCGCTGGTCGCGGGCTTGCAGGGCCCCAAGTCTGTCCCTGCGGGACACCGACTGATATTCCCATACCGATAGGGTTCCCAGGTAAAACCCTCCTCGGACCTGTTCCAGCGACGACTTCGTCATCGTCCGCGGCCAACGCTGATGATCCAAGTGTGCCTTTCGGACTTGGTGATCTCCTATTGGGTGACCCAGACCCCGAACTAGCACCTTCGGCTGATGACCCGCCGGGGGGGCGAGCAATGGGGGCGATGGGACGTGTTATAGGACCTGGTCCAGTTGCCTCTGTGGCAGTGTTAAGAACGGCGACGGAGCCACGTCGACCTTGTCCTGGAGCAAGCATAGATGGACCAGGTGCCGATGTTGAAGCAAGAGGGGTCTTCGGCTTGGGAGGACCAATTGGCGATGGAGCAGCAGGGGGTGTGTTTACTCCACTGCCAATGGGAATACCAATACCAATGGGCATTCCGCGGTTGAAGGCCGGGTCGAAAGGTGGAGGGCCTGCATTGAAGCTGCGAGACATGCCAGAGGGAAGAGGAGTGCCAGGCGGATGGTGCTGCTGCATATTGGGTGCACCAAACGGATACTGGCCCATCGGAGGGAAATTTCCAACGCGGGGAGACAGGGCAGGCATCATTGGAGGATGTCCATACATCATACCACCTGACTGTGGCGGAGGCGGAAGGTGAGGCGGGATTTGCTGCGGGTTCATAGCATTAAGAGGCGGCAAGTGAGGCGGACGAGCCTGCGGTTGCTGTGGCTGTGGTTGGGTGGGCATCTGTTGTTGAGGTCGAGGACCTTGACCAGGAGGTGAAGGGACAGTTGAAGGCGGTGAAATATGCTTGACGGCCTTCTTGCCATTGGTCGGCACCCCATTAACAGCGGGATTGGGAGAACGGGGCAAGGAGAAAGAACTCGAGGATGAAGCGGCGCTGACTTTGGCAGAAGAGGAAGCAGTTGCATTGGGGCGCACGACCTGCTTTGCCTGGGCCTGTGCAATTGCGGCTGCACGTTGCTGGGCAGCGACCTTTTCCTTTGCCTCTCTTTCCTCCTTTTCTCTGGCAAGCCTCTTTTCCTTTTCCACCTTCTCGCGTTCCTCTCGCTTCTCCTTTTCGATTCTTTCCCGTTCTACCCTCTCTTCGCGCTCCTTGGCGAGCCTAGCCTCTCGTTCTTCCTTGGCCTTGCGCTCCTTTTCTTCTCGCTCCTTCCTAAGTTTCTCCTCCTTTTCTTTCTTTTTCCGTTCCCGTTCTATCTCCCGCTCGCGTTCCTCCTGCTGTCGTTTCTTCTTCTCTTCTTCTTTGCGCAACCTCTCTTCCTCAGCAGCGCGCTTGGCAGCCTCGCGTCTCACTCGCTCGTCCTCGCGCTTTTTCCGATTCTCTTCCTCTTGTGCAAGTAGTTTGGCCTTCGCTGCAGCCTCCTCGGCGGCTTTCTCAGCAGACTTTGCGGCCTTCTCTTCCTCTTTCGCCAGCTTCTGTTGCCTAATTAGAGAGAGAAGAAAAGTTAGTTTTCTTTTTCTCTCCGCGGAGAAAAAATAAAATAAACATACCGCTTCTTATCTTTCTTCTTCTGGTTTTGGGTTTGTTTCTTCATCTCGCGATCTCGAGTGGACTTGTCCTCCTCGTCAAGCTCGCGCAGGAGCTGTAATTGACGTTCCTGGGCGACCTTTTCGCGGTAGGCTTGAAGCACTCGTTGTTCGAACATTCTTGCTGCGAAAATCGAAAACATGCGTTTACCCTCTTCCATCTTCTGCTCCTCCGTCAATATCTAGGGGAAGAATTAGAAAAGATTTTTTTTTTGGGAAGATGAGTATATCTCGCCTCTTCATCGTCCCCGTCCTCATCATCTTCGTCACTGCCTCCTCCGTCCTCATCATCATCATCCTCTCCTTCGCTTCCATCACGGTCCTCATCGCTGTCCTCCTCGCTGTCCTCGCCTACGGATGTGGCCGCCTCTTCTTCACGCTGCATCCGTCGTTCCGCCAGTTGTTCCATCATCTCCAGGAATTTCTGACCGTCGTTTTTGAGAAGATCATCAGCGACGGTAAGGATATTGCCAGGCCCTGAGAAATTGAAATTAAATGTTTGAGATGGCAAGGATTATTTGGAACTTACCGGTGACTGTTAGACTGTTCCCTATGTTGAACAGTCCGTCTCTCCCTTTACCAGGAGCACTCCGGAGAGGGGGCGCCTGTTGTGTGGGTGCCCGCCGAGGGGCGGGTGCGGTCTTCGGTGTAGAGTTGCGACGCTGGGGCTGTTGAACATCCTCCTCTTCTTCCTCCTCCTCCTCCTCCTCCTCCTCCTCGTAATCCTCACCATCATAATCCTCCTCCTCTTGTTCTTCCTCCTCGAATTCAATTTCCTTTCCAGGCGGTGGGTCATGGTGTGGATGTGGGTGAGTGCGTTGTTGTTTTCGCCCGTTCGTCACCGGCGGAAGTACTGCCGGTGACCGCTTGGCACCTCGCGCATTAGAACGTTTGGGATTGACGGGGGTTGGAGCGACGACAGCACCATTCTTGTCGAGCTCCACGCTTCCGGGAAAGGGTCCAGGGCCCGGAGGAGGAGGGATCGTGCCACCGGAGGATACGTAGCGCTGCTGGTAATTTGCGTACTGTTCTAGCTCCTCGTAATAAGCATCGTACAGTACCTCGAGCTCTTCCTCTATTGCATTCCTGCGGTATTCCGAGAACGATCGCAAAATGATCGGAAAGAGATCAAGAGATAAAAGGAAGGGAAAAAGATGTTGTCAGCCAGAAAATTCGACATCAAAAATGAGGAATAGAGCAAGGACAAATGACAGGGGAAATATATGGTCCAAAAGATACGAACCTCTTTCTGCCACATACGGCACATGAACAACTGTGTTTCTGCTGTTCCTTCATTTTCCGCAGCACCGTGTCCTTTTCGATCTTGACGAGGTTTCGACGCTCCTGCTCCCCTAGCCCAAGCCAGAAATATTTAATGCGCTCGCGCTCCTCCGTCGTACTCGTACTCCATATCTTGTTCGCATTGGCTTTTCCCTTCTGAGCTGCTGTCGGCCCCGAGGTGGAAGATGCAGTGGCACCAGCTGCAGAACGTGTCTTCGTTCCGCCACTTGTATTCGACGTCGGGGGTGATGGGTGGCGAGTCTGCTGCTGCTGCTGTTGTTGCTGCTGGTTGTAGACGGGGGCCTTTGACGCCGCACGTGCGCTCTTTGGCTGCTGTTGCTGCGCCGACTGCTGCTGGGTGGTCTGTGCGTAGTTCATGGGCTTTTTTCCAATGGATACTGAAGAAGGCTGGGTGCCAGTCGGCGGATTGGGTCGACTCACGGGCATGGCAGGAAGGTAACCTGAAAACTCTTGGTCAGCCGGCTCAAATTTCCTTGTCCGGCAAATTTCCCTTTTTCGGTCGGTTTTTCGGGCGGGGTTCCCTCTTTTGTAACGTCGAACTTTCGTGGGTATTCTTTGTTACTCATTTCTGGAACAAAAAGCGATGATCAAGCAGGTAGCAGATCGTGTCCCGGTGAGTTGTGAATTTACGAGAGCTGTCCGAGTCCCCGTGCGGCTGTCTTCGGCGGCCGACGTTTGAAATGGACCCATCAAGGACCCACAAGTGATGGAACGGTGTAAGATACGGTCGTCACAAATAGAAAACAATCAACCACTTTGTGCCTGTATAGACAAAACTAACAAAATTGACGTTAGTTGGTATGTAAATAGGTTGAACCCCCCGGCACTTTGTAATGTTCCGACAGCGTGCTACAGGAGCCTCCGAGTCCGGTTGGCCAGAAAGGAAAAGAAGTCAGCTTTTCTCCGAAATAATGTCCCGATCTTGTAGCATAAGTAACCATGGAATTTCGACAAGGTTATTTTTTTTTTCGTTAGCGAGCATTTAAAATTCAAGTTTTCCATGGAACCTTATTTACCCAGAACTGGATGTTTTATTGGACTACCAATACGTATGTAATACAGTGGTAATCGTTAGGAGCAGAGTGACGACAAACCTATGAAAAGGTTCAGAGTGCTTGAAAATAAAAGGGAAGAAAGAGTAATATGCCTCGCATATCTAACGGCAGTAGAAGCCATTGAAAATGGAAATCAAAATCATACATGAACAAGGTAGGGAGAAAGGAGGTAGTAAGCATAAAGGGGTCATAATGTCATGCAGCATATTGTCGTGAAATGGAATTTCAATCCAAAGCGCGCAGCGCATAATCGGAAAGGTCATGGACGGTCAAACCCCTCTGCCAATGGAACCATTTAAGCTTCTTCCCAGCCAATTTAGAGAACTGGTCACGAAGCAGGAGAGACATAATCGAATCGACGCCGAGATCCTCAAGCATGTCTTCGTCAGAGATGCTGTGGACAGGAACCCCAAGCTCCATTGAAAGCACCTCGGTAATCCCAGCGGCCGTCAACTTCGCTTCGTTCGTAGGCTTGCTAACAACAACGACGACCTCCTCGACAGGTGGCAGAGGTTTCCCCTTCTCATCAGAGGGGGAGTCAGGAGGCGAGGGAATGGAATTATGGCTGGCTTCATAGATCATTGTCGAAGCCTTGGACACTGAAGCGTTCGACAACCCCGAAGGAAGTTCCTTAGGAAGAGCGGCAGATGGGGGCCTCTTAAACCCAGTAACGCGTGCGAGCGCTGCGCTTCCCTGGGCGTAGATGTACGACTGCGACCCTTCGACCCGTGGCTCTTGAGTGTCGTTTGATATATCCAAAAATACATGCACAGTCAGAGCCCGGGCGCCTCCAAGGCTCGGATTTTTGTGGAAATTCTCCGTAAAATCGAGTCGGCGAACAGTGTATGCTCCGTTGGGCGAAACAGCTCCTGTGCTGAGGAACATCGCAAGACATGCCGGCTGCAAGAGGGAACGCAATTGGCCAGGCGTAAAAGGTACCGACGAGAAGAACATCCGGTCGTGGTCGATATGGCCCGGCGCATTTGTATCTTCATTCCAACGAACCTCGCTAACCGCCTCTTCGCCATCCTCGGAGATAGTGAGGCCTTGGAGCGCATAATTACCTTCGAGACGGCCAACACTCTCCAGCGATGCGTTCAGCATCTTCAAGGACATAGCTTTGCCGAAGAACGATGACGAAGGGCTCTTGAGCAGCTTCGTGCGGCTGCGTTTGAATACCCGCTCCGTTCCTGCATTCGGGGTGAAATATCCAGATTCGACATTGCATTTGGCAATAAGAACTCCACTTTCCAAACCTCCCTCGCCGTGATGCTTGACGAACGACGCTGTCCATTCCTCCGAATTCAGTTTCTCGACGAGGATGGTAAGGAAATTCCCTGGTGCCGCTGGATCGACGACGTTCAAGTCCACGATCGCCTTCCCGTTGGTGCAACTCAGCGCCAGCCAGCTGAACGTGCCAGGGTGGATAGGTCCAAGTCCCGTTTGTAGCCTGTAGTGGCGCCACGGATTGAGCACTTCGAGGAACCCAAGCGGGGTTGACAGGATGTGCCGACTGGGCTTCGCTGTGGTGGGCTCCTTCTGGACATCGGGTGTGATATGGAGGCGGTCCTCGTATTTGACCCAATGTTCGTTGCGAGCAAACGGATAGGAAGGAAGGGAAAGCAGTTTGGGTTGGTAGGGGCGATGATACGCAGCCCAATTGATGGGTGCGTAGGCTTCATACAGGCGTCCAAGAGCTTTGGTGATCGTGCTCCAACATTCCGTCTCTGGTCCGCCTAAAGTCGGGAGGAAGGTTACGCCCTTATTGACAAGCGGCCTCAACAGGGGAAGAAGCAATGCCCTAGCACTTAATTCGATCCAAATTTCAACATCCTGCGCCGCGGGTTCCGCGACGCACAGGTCGAAGCGAACGGGGAGAGCCATCTGATCCCCAAGATAAGATGTAGGAATTGTCTCCCCAACCTGGAGAAGAGATCCGGTCACGTTGAGGAGCACCGCAGTATGTGCAGGGGATAATGTCATGTTTTCAGAATACTTTCGGATCGCATCTGCAGATTCGTTGAGAAGCGGGGAGTGCCACGGGAAGTTGGAGCCGAGCATCTTCACGAGTGGCGGCTGAGGGAGGGCTTTCACGAAAGCTTCGAGTTTCACCAGCTCGTCTCTCGGCCCGGAAATGGTTGTTTGGGCGGGACCGTTCAAGCAGGATAGGTTGACATTGGAACACCCGCTTTCTTTGACGATGTCCTGTGCAATTATTTCCCCGACGCCGAGGACAAGCATACCGCCATTGATTGCGGCAGCCTCTGGTGCGAACAGGAGGTGGGAACGGTGGACAAGGATCCGGATGGCATCCTCAACCGTCAGACATCCTGCGAGAACAAGAGCGGCAAACTCGCCCAAGCTATGTCCAATAATTACCGACGGATTGACGCCCCACTCCTTCCACATCATTCCCAAGGAGTACCCAACAGAGAAAATACTGACAGATGCGGAAAGGAAGGCTTGACGATCGAGGGCGAAAGGGTTGACCTCGCCCCTGACAATGCCCAAAAACGTAGATTCCCCGAGCCCTTTGAGGATCCCATCGCAATAATCTATATTCGCTCGGAAAGTGGGAGAAGTATCATAGAGCGCTTTCCCCATTCCTTGGTACTGCGAGCCGTTCCCGGCGATCACAAAGCCAATACGAGGCGCGGACTTTGGCTTAAGCGCACTTGTGGTACCTGCCTTTCGAAGGCGGAGTTTCAGCTCTTCGACACTGGAGACGCTGAATGCCACGCGCGAGGAATAATCCACACGACGTGCTGTTGTTGTGTAGCTCAAAGACGCCAGGTCGATTCCATCTCCTTGTTCTTCGAGGTATGTCAACATCCTGTCGGTAACTAGGTTGAAGGGAGTATGCGGTTTGGCGGAAATGGCAATGATGTGATGTGTTCGAGCATCAGGTTCTCCAGTCGCATTGTGATGCTTATAATCCTGAAGAATAATGTTCGCGTTTCCACCTGAAATATTCAGGATACATCAATACTGAATTGAGTAGACATATAAGAAATGCGCAGTTCACCTGGTGCACCAAAGTTATTCACGGAGATATATACATCTTCATAACCAGTAACGGGTAGCAAAGGCTGTGCCGATGTCGGGATGATGATTCCATGTGATTCCAAATCCCCGAGTCGAGGGTTCCTAGTCGTTGATATTCCTATATGGGGAAGAATAGTCTTATGCTTGAGCATGAGGATGGCCTTGAGAGCACTGGCGAGACCCGACGCGCTCTCAGCGTGGCCAACGTTAGACTTGAGGGATGACACGAAAAGTGTCGAAGAAGATCCAGATTTTTCGGAAACAGATGGTCTATCTTGACAGAAAGCCGCCTTGATCGCTTCCATTTCAGCGTAGTCTCCAGCTGCTGTACCGGTTCCATGGGCCTCTACTGCTCGAACGGCCATAGGAGGAATATTTGCGCGTTCACAATTGGACGAGAAAAGCATCGCCTGAGTTGGCGCATGAGGCATAGTGAGAGAGTCCGCGATTCCTGATTGATTGGTTCCAGAAGCGACGATGACGGCCTCGATTTTATCATTATCGCGAATGGCGTCCTCAAACCTCTAGCGTTGATTATAAATAAGTTAGCGACATGTGAGCAACCCAAAAATCACCGCTTACCTTTAATATCAGCACGCCAACCCCCTCAGCACGACAATACCCATCTGCGGTTTCGTCAAAGGTACGACATCCCCCCGTGTTGGAGATGAAAAAGCCTTTGCTTAAACCAATAAACATTTCGGGTGACGTAAGCATATTTGTTCCGGACGCAATTGCCGCGTCACATTCCTTCAGAATGAGGGATTGGCAGGCACTGTGTACAGCCACCATACCAGCTGAACACGCTGTGTCGTAAACGAGGGAGGGTCCCTGAAAACCGAAATAATGGCTAACTCTCCCACTGGCAAATCCACGGATTGTACCGGGGCAGAAGAAAGCGTCAATGTTGGCGGCAAGATTGCTGGAGAAACAAGGTAAGTCCTGAGTGTGATTACAATCATGTAAAAACTACTTACTTCTGGTAGCTATCTGTCGCACTTCCGACAAATACTCCCATTCGAGTTTTATCCCATCCACGTTCCCCTCCTTCATTACCGGGCCTATACCCAGCATCGTCAAGAGCATCAACGACGCATTCAAGAAGGATACGATGCTGAGGCTAAAGTATTTTTTTAAATCAGTATACGGGGAGACAAATATTTAAAATCTCCTCACGTCAGTATTCAGGGCCTCCCGAGGAGACAAGTTGAAGAAACTCTCGTCGAATAAGGTGCCTTCTGTAAGGAAGTGGCCTTTACGAGCCATCATCTTGTTTCGCTCGCCAGTATTCGACCAGTAGTTATCGATATTGAACCGGGAACCGGGAACCTTGCAATCAAGTTTATCACTTGTTCGTCGGTAGCAGTGAAGAGTGAGCTTGCCTCTTCCATGGTATTCTTTCCACTTTCCAGGAGACTCCAAAGAGCTTCTGGGTCATGAGCGCCGCCTGGAAGGCGGCAGCCCATACCGACGATTGCAATTCTTCCGTCTCCAGATGCCATTGCGACAGAAAAGGCGTCAAGTTGCAGGTGAGGACTCTAGTTTTTACAAGTCTCCAACAAGGTAGCCATTTATTAGGAATTTTGCCCAGGGAAAAATCAAGGCATCCCCGAGAGTGACGTGAGACCAACTCTGAGTACTATCGAGTTCTGCCAGATGTTGTATATCCATCACAAGATCCAATGATTGACCAGATAGATGGACGAGTCGGAGGAATCCCAGGCAATTGGGGAAAGTAACGATTGTCCTACAAACCCAAGGTAAAAGTCAACCTCCAAGCCCAGGCAACGGCTGTGTAATCAATGGCCTTTGCATGTGGGCGCCACTAGTGTAAACTCCGACGACAAGGAAGTTGTTCCCAGAGAATGAATAGAGCCGGAGGCTATGATTGTATCGTTCGCAGATTGTGTTACTTGAACCTCAAGATCTGTAACGCATTTGGACCTAATTTCAGATTCTGAAGAGATGATTACAAATTCTGAAGAAGTGATTAGAATCGGTGGGTGTGGACTCGCAGTCACTCCTAAAATTTGAGGCCCCGGGTCTCGCTTAGTAACAAGTTTGTGTTTAATTTTGCCATGGACTGCTCAGCCACGGTGGTTCATCAAAATATAGTGGAGTTCATATCGCAGTTTGGAATAGAACATTTTGCAATGCCCTCGGAGCAGTGGTATTTTGGGTCATATGAGATATCTGATGCCAACAAAAACTAAGGAAGAACTTCTTTTCAACACCTCCATTTATTTGTCAGAAAACCCCATATTGTTCACTGCGGTCTAGCGCAGTAATTCCCAGAGAGATGATTATCCTGGCTCCTTAAGTAATCCATCGCGACCCCCCGAAGCTACCCGATGGAGCGTTAATATTTTGCTTGAGACTCACGACCGGGTGGTGGAGATACCATCCGATGGTTATTTTAAGCCATGTATTTTAAGACTTACAGAAATGACGCTACGAAGATAACGGCAACACCGGGAACGCCCATCATGATGCATGACGGACTGTCCATTTTTGGCTCGACCTAAACGTCTCGGGATCATCCCTGTGCGTGTGTCGGCTTTTTGCCTTGTAGGGCTGTAACCGGGGCAGCTCGATTAACACTCCACATCGCACATAACATGAATACCGTCCTTCACATTTCTCATGCTCGTGGGCACGATGACGATACACGAAACCACCAGTTCACTCATTTTTAGATTCGCAGGTGCAGACACCTTTCAAATTCATATATCGGCACACGAGATATCTGATTGTATTTCAAAACAAAGGACCGACAAATCTGTGAATTCTATTCTATGCCATGGGGATCGGCTTCATGTCTACGGCCGTTTCGCCGATGACTTTGAGACGCATTTGTTCGCGTGCGTCCTCCAAAATGTGCTTCACACCATCGTGTCCCAGCAAGTAAGGCATTTGTTTGGAGAGAGCAGAAAGACGCGCACGCGCATCCTTGTCAAGATCTGCAACGTTACCTGGAAGATCGTCGTCATGGTCTGCTGAAGCATCCTTGGGTCCGTGAGCAAAGAGGCGGAATATGAAGTCCATGGTACCGCGAAGTTCCTCTTCGCTCAGTTCCTTGTTGGTGGTAGCATCTTTATTGACCCCGATGTCGCCAGTCCCCTGAATGACAGGACGAATCAAATTGAATGCCCGGTCGAAATTCTTCTCGTCAACGTCGTTCAATACGTCAGCGCTCACGCCACCCCGCATTTGCTTGTAGCCGGCTATGACTACCACAAAGAATCTGTGACCATGACGGTTAGGCCATAAGAAATAAAATTGTGAAAGCACCTGCCTAGTGTACGCAGTCTTGATCTCTGTATTGTGGAACTCAGCGGCGGTGTTTTCATCGGAGGCACCGTCGATAACAGATATGATTGACAAAGCGGCGGACATCCCACCAACAAATGCCAGATGAACCCCGGAGGAGAAGAAGGGATCAATAAACGCTATTAGCATTTAACGGAAGTATTAGCTTATTTTGGACACGGTTGTTGAGGTCTCACATACCAGCGGAATCACCCGCGATCCTGTAGTTCAGCTTTCCCATGTCTTCGGCTGCGTAGCTGTAGTCGCTGGCCATGTAAACTGGGCTGCCCTTTCCTTCTTTGTTGGGCACCATCGTAGCGTCCCCTCGGAGGCTGTTGACTTCGGAGAGGAACTGGAATTGCTCCATGTAGAGCTGCTCAAGAGTGCGTCCTTGCTTCTTTGGTTTGACAAATTCCTCGTGCATGACAAACCCAACTGAAATCGTGTCATCGTTGACGGGAATATACCAGCACCAGCCGGTATTGTCTGAGAAGTAGTCCATGAATAGCATACTCCCCCAAAATAAGTTTAGACGTACCATGCATCGCCTCAATCATCGGTGCACCTAAATTAAATAATTGTTGATAAGCACAGCAGAAGAAAAGAAGCAATCAGAATTACCATATCGCTCGGTTCCCTCGCCATAACGCTTAGCGCCCTTCCAGTAAGCCCAAATGGCAGAGTTCTAAGTCGGTTGTTATTAAATATAGTAAAAATTTAGTCACAGAAACCTCACCCTCAAACTTTGCGTCATTTTTCTGTCTTTGTTGTATTTGGTTGAAATAAGACCTTGTCGGCCAGCCGCATCGATGATGTAGTCGAATTCGATTTTACCGGAGGTTCCATTCGCTTTGGACTCCCATTGCGCCGCAACAGGGCGCTTTGGGTCGCTCTCAGAGAAGATGAGGGAGGCGACCTTGTGATCATCGAAGATCTTTGCCCCCTGGGAGCCCGCATGGCGGAAAAGAATGTCATCGTACTCTGATCTGTTCTAAGAACGGACGGAAATGAATTTGGATAGAGGAAATTGTAGGTCAGAGTGAACCACTTACCACATTCAGAGCATGATTTCCAGTGGTATGATCAACCTATTGGGGTCAGAATATGAGCGAGAGTCGAAGTTCAGCATAAATAGCTCACGAAATTGGTATAGGCGCCGGGGAAGTCCTTGCGCAATTTGAACACGCCACCAGGCTTGTAAACAAAGCCATGAGATAAGACCTTTTGGCGTGCATCAATGTATTCGAGGAAGTAGTTGGTGCTTGCAAGCAGGGACTCTCCGATGTGATAACGAGGGAATTTAGCAGCCTCGAGGAGGGTTACATCGATGTTGCGACGGGCCAAAACACTGGCAGCATACGCGCCAGATGGGCCACCACCAACGACGAGAACTGTGGTTTTTGCGGGAATGTTAACTGTGGGCGAAGACATTTGGATAACTCAACCAATACCTGGGGCACCGTATTTATCGAAAGGACAGCGAATTGAAGCTGATCACAGATCTCATCAGGGGCGAAGTCATCTAGAGACTAGATTCTAGATACATCAAGGAACCAAACCAAGAGGGCGAACCGAGCGAACTTAACGTGTGCACGTGCAGGCCTCGGGGATGTTGTAATGTGTATTACACCGATCAGTCAGCAATGTGCTTCGCCGTCACATGATCGTCGGCTACATCTCTTGCTAGTTGCATCAATGACTGAGGAAGTCATGCAAAAATGTAGACTCAAATACCACACCACCGCAAACGTGGGAGCTTGCCCCCAGCAAGTCGCAAGTACAAGAGGCACGACGGCATCGTGTCCATTCCACCTTGATATTCTCTCCACCTACCATGTCTTCAGACCCAGAGAAACTGGCATCCATTCAGTCTGAGGAGCAAGCCTCTTCCGCAGACTCCGACCCAAAGCTTTCGGAAACCGGGACATCACCCGTCCAGGCACCCAGTTTTCCTGACGGGGGTAGGGAGGCTTGGACTGTGTGTTTTTTTTTTCTCACTCAATTCTTTGGTATTCCCTGACTTTTGTTTTCATAGGTTGTTGCCGGCGGCTGGCTGGCAGTTTTTGTCTCCTTTGGATACCTCAACGCTTTTGGAGGTACGTCTTCTTCTGAGCTCTGTTGGCGGATTTTTTTACTTACGTGTGAACCCAGTGTGAGCACCTTGTTCAGCCAGCGTCTCTTTCTTTCCAACCTTCCTTTTACAGCTTTCAGGCGTACTACAAGACCCACCAGTTGTCCCACAAAACGCAAAGTGACATAGCATGGATTGGGGGTTTCCAATCATTCTGGTAATTGTCGTTGACGATTCACAGAGAAGCGCTTAAATGACTTTTAATAGCATATATTTTATGGGCTCCGTCTTTGGGAGTATCTTCGATAAGTATGGAGCTCGGGTACGCCTCGGACTTGATCATAATGGAACTGCTGAATCAATTTCTGGAACCTTGTAGCCACTGATCTTTGGGGGAGGGATCGGGTTTTCCTTCGCATGTATGATGCAGAGTATCTGGTTAGTATTAATCGAGTTCTCAATTGGACACACCTGACTTCAACACGGCTAATTGACAGTAAGGAATACTGGCAATTCTTTTTGTCACAAGGGCTGTTGCAAGGACTGTGTCTTTCTGCCATGTTCTCCCCTTCATTTGCAAGGTATAGGATTCCTTTTCCCTTTCTCGACTCTAAAATTTTCCGTCTCATGTCTTTCCAAGCGTGAATCACTGGTTTTTTAAGCGTCGTGGCCTGGCACTTGGCGTCGTAACCTCCGGGTCATCAGTGGGAGGCGTCGTGTGGCCGATTATGATTGACCATTTGATTATCAATGTGAGGCACAGTCCGGTCCCAAATTCTGTTCGACTCTTTTTACAAGACTTCCAGGTTGGATTTGGATGGGCCCTTCGTATCTGTGGCTTTATAGCCCTTGTTCTGACATGTGTGGCGGCTATGGTGGTGAGAGGAAGGTTGCCACCAAGGGCGGGAACCGAATTCTTTGCATTCCCGCTCTTCAGGCAGCCCGCTTACACCATCTTCTGGTGAGCTAGTCCGCTTCATTGGATTGAATAACTATGATCTGAATTTTGATAGCATCGGAATGCTCTTCATTGTGTTCGGTGTGTTATTTACCAAGGGCAATGCTTCAAAATTACTAATGAACAAGCAGGGATTTTCTTCCTTTTGTTTTACTTGCCAAGTTACGGATCGGTTCATGGGTTTAATTCCAATATGATATTCTATTCAGCGTCCGTACTGAATGCAGCTTCATTTGTAAGCAAGCATTTATTTTCTTCATGGCAGCCGCTTTGTATTAACTCCATTTAAAGTTTGGGCGAATCCTCCCTGGTCAGCTCCGCCTCAGGCTTCCTTTTGCCATTCTTATTTACCTATTTGATATTCCAGGAATGCTTGCAGATTCATGGGGCCGATATAACATCACGATCGCAACCGCTATAATGTGTTCCGTGTTGACTCTCGCAAGTATTGCCGCAAAGGATACCGCGAGCATTCTCGTAGTCGGAGGTATGTGTATTGGCCAAATCGAAATGAATGTGGAAATTCTGACCACCTGAACAGCGCTGTATGGGTTTGCATCAGGCAATGTGTTCAGCTTACAAGGTGCTTGTATACCCCCACTTTTGGTACGCTCTTGTTATCGCTATGGTATTTCCATTTATTCTAACACAACATTTCTCGCTAGGACGATCCAAGAAAGATCGGTGTAGCCATCGGGCAGATGCTTAGCGTCAGGTGCGTTACAGCTATTCTTCGAAACAGTGCATTTAACTGACCAGAAACCATCTTGTTTGTTAGTGGTATTGGTGCTCTTCTAGGCCCACCCATATGTGGCTGGTTGATCGCATCACACGGTTTCAGAAGTGCACAGATATTTTCTGGTGTGATGATGGCTGTCGGCTGTGTATTCTTGGTGAGCGATGTTCCCCACTTATGACGTCGTTGCTCTCTTGGAGAATCTTGCTTATGGATCTCTGGACAGTTTATCACTCGGGCCTACCTTGCGAAGCCGGGTTCGAAACTAATAATATAATACATGCGGATGCCTGGTCGTCATCCTCGACATCACCGCCGCTGATCTCGATGTCGTGGTTGATGATTTCCATTTCCCTGTTCTGATTCTATTCCTTACAATAAACTATCTTCGAGCTACTGTACCCTGGTGAAGGAGATTCCACCGTTTCACCCCAAAAAATTTATGAACTTCTTGGATCCAGCGCCCATCTGGATTTACAGTTATTATTCCCAGCTCGTAGAAATCCCATCACCAAACCATCATGTTAGTAGAC
>Ga0307509_10004709_pt1 | contig 19463 bp, 18 predicted proteins | sample 10_EM_MG_FD_202245 | JGI IMG/M metagenome (GOLD analysis project Ga0307509, IMG submission 202245) | Populus trichocarpa ectomycorrhiza microbial communities from riparian zone in the Pacific Northwest, United States - 10_EM | ecosystem: Host-associated > Plants > Roots > Unclassified | place...
AACCGTTTTTGCCATGCGCCACCCCGCCACCCCACGAGAACGCCACGCCAGTACAGTACAATGGCATCCCCAAAAGACCCGCCCTTCTCCGAGGTCTTCCCTTCGAACTGTAGGCCTAATTATATCGCATGTGATATTCCTCTCTCCCAGTGCTGTCTACGTAGACAGAATGCCAATCAGACTGGTTCGACACAATACTACCTTCGACTGTGCCATCGCTATATTCCCGGATGATCGCGGATCCGGGTACGGTACATATAACATGCCGAAGTCGATTCCGTGTATATTATCGGCAGCCCATCAGCAATGCACGTTCCGCTTGGCATCGAGTGGTTTACCGTCATGGATTCATTCAAGTTGCGACCAGCTGTGAAGTTCTATAGTCACGCTAACTGGCTGTCGTCTGACCTTGCTTCTACAGTAAACCCTTGGAGAGCAGTCGCTTACGACATTGCTGCATCCTCTCGACACGAAGGCGTCCGGTAAGGAGATCTAGACCTTTCGAGAACGCACACCTTCCTGGTCGCTTAGTGTTTTAAGGTGATGTACATGAAACACTAATTGTCTCGAACCCCGTAACTCCCCAACAGAATCTCGTAATAAAGAACGACCAAAGGATTACAGTATAGTATCTGGAGCAGCGTGCTCAAGCGCACAAAATAGAATTATGCCAGACGACGTTTACATCGTCGCAAGATAAAACGCCCACACCCGAGCCCTCACTCGTTGTCGTCTGCCCCGTGGCCGTCATAATAATCACCGCCCTTCTTGGGCGCGTCGCGGCTCCCCACGGTCTGTCCTAAGATCCCCACGTCCACAGGAGCGACGATGATCTGCGGAATACCGCCAGACGGCAGCGCGTACATCAGCGGTGTCTCCAACGGCGGGGACAAAGACGGGGGCGAGGGTGAGGGCGAGGGCGACGACGAAGACGACGACGAAAGCGAGGGCAAGAACGACGACCCGCGTGAGAGACTCACGGCCGGTGCCGGCTTCGCGATGCGCATGTTTGGCTGTCCGTAGCGCACGAGCGGCTGCTGTGGCGTGGTCGGCGGCGTAGTTGTCGTCGTCATCGTCGTCGTCCGCTGCGAGCGCAGGCTGAACAGCGATCGCGCGGATGCCAAGACCGGCTGTTTGACGCGGCCTTCGGCGGTCTTGCCGGTAGCGCGGCTGTGCCACTTCCGGACGAGGGGATAGAGGTAGCACCAGATGAATGCGGCGACTGCCACGCAGGATAGCGCTGTGACGATGACTGGTCGGGGAGCGCAGACATTAGGTGGGGTGTCAGGCCAACAAAGAGATCGCACGCACTGCTGAGGGGCCCCAGCGGGGGGACGTGAACGTAGGTGATCTCGCCAGATGTGTCGGGTCCGACAGGGTACGTAGAGTCTGAATAAGTGGCTATGTGGTCGGCATCGTTGATGCGCTGCATTCTCCTTGTCCGCGAGGGGATGGTATCTCCAGAGTGAAGAGAAGTCTCGAAACAGAGGGACGTGATGAAGAGCACAGTGGTATTGGTCGGTCATGGGCTCGAGTAGCGAGCAGTATTTTACGGCCTATCGTGAAGTCAGCCCACGAACACGCGACATACACATTTTTGGTCATGGAATTCATTCATGCAATCAGACGTCCTACAACCGACAAGAGACTATTACGACTGTGGTCGCCTATAAGTGCGTATATAAAGTAGAAAACACTCGAGGCCTGTAACACACGAACATCGAAGACCGACGAAAGTGAAGTGCCTGGATAAGAAGAACATCTACCAACTAGTTCGTCTGAGCACCAACAGCCTAAGTGGAAACGAGTTGGCAAAGTGAGACGGAAACGGTGCTCGTGCAAACTCACCAAACGTTTAAGATGCTCCATGAAGACTTGCAAGCTAACGTCATCCGTGAAGATAGGCTGTCCGGCACTGCCAGCTTGACCCGCGCCATACATCCCGGCTGACATGTGCGTCGTCGATGGATTCAACTTTGAGAGAAGGAAACGTGCTTGACTGCCACCCTGATCGCAAACGATATATCGAGGAATAGGGAAGCGGTCCGTCAATAAATCCTAGAAAGGAGAAGTTCGTCAGTCCAGTCATACACCAGTCTAAAGTGATTACGTACTTGAGCATCGTTGGTGGGAATCTCAAGAAGCTCTTTCAAGTTTTCATAACCCTCTTGGTCCTGATAACCTGCCTTGCGCCATTGTGCGACCGTTTCTCCGTGGAAGATAAGTATGTGGAAGAATGTGTCAAGGAGCAAGACAACGTCTGGCTTAATGGAGACGCTATCGAGCAACACTGGTTGGGGGGGAGTGTCGAGTCCGTAGGACATAAGTGTAGGTTGGATCATAATGAGAGAATTGTTGACATCCTCCTCATTAAGAATGTGTCTGTAGAAAGCCGTCTCGTCCGGGCTATTGTTGAAGACCTGGAGGAATTGACTGCGACGCAGGTGGAACATGAACTGGGGGTAGATACTGAAGTTGTCGTTAAGTCTGAAACTCGTCGGGTCCTCCTTCCTATAATCAGCAAATTTCTGGCACAACCGAATAAGCATGCGGTCGAGCCAACGCAACACATCGGGGGAGTCATCTATTTCTGCCTTGAAGACAGCAATGCGCGCCATGAGCACCGCCGCGGCTTCCTGATCGAACGACGCTGCGATGCTTGGGGATCCAGCCTCAGCGAAATTGCGCGCGATAGTAGTTACACGTAATCGCATTTGGCCGCTCGAATGCTGGTAGTGAGTGACAAATTGGATAAGGCCTCGAGAGCCTTGCTGTAAGGGTTGCCCTGCGGGAGTAACGACTTCGAAGTAGACGGCCTCGGAAGTGTGCGGATTAATAGTATTAAGCTTCCAAGCCGATGTCTGTCCTATGCCAATCTCAGTCTCGCCGACACACGCAGATTTCTTGCCCGTCGATATCGCGTGTCCAATGAGGCCGGAAACCTTCAACTCCTTCGTGGTCTGCACCGCGGGGTGAGTACTCATACGCGTCAACTTGGATTATTGCCGTCCACACCTGAACATCAAAGGTAGCGTTAAATCCCATCGCTAGATTGCCTTGGTCATCTTTGTTGAACACGCGAAGGAAACTCTGCTTGAAGATGGACGTCGTAAATGAGTCTGAGAGCACAATGACGCCGTTGGTAGAGTTGGGTAGCGATTTCATTTCTAGAAGGCCAACTTGATCTAGACAGCCAGCGAAGAGATCGACAGCATGACCGTTGTTTGATGCGCGCTTCGCCAAGCCCTCATAGAACTACAGCCATGAGCGCTATTACAAAAAAAGGGGGGACTCATTCAGAACGAACCTTGGTTGCTCGTTTGAAATGCTTCACACTGTCGCGGTCGATGTCGTGGTGTGACCGAATTGGCTCTTTAAGTTCGTGACTGACCACCATACCCGGTCCTTCAGTTGCTGCACCACCAGCAAAGAGCATGATACGTGCCCCCGTACTGGGGAAAGTTGTCTGGCATGCGTATATCAGTTGATGTAATCATGGAGGGACACATCAGGCGTACTTCTAGCAGTCCCACAGCGACACTCAATGCAACACCAGTGCAGCGAAGGGGACGTTTGTCACTCGCGACTGGCCACGGGTCGCGTGTCAACGACTCGAGGATACCCGTGAGCTGGAACTCGCATTGGGAGACAGGAAGGAGGAATCGAGCAGCGCCGAAGGCCTGAGGGGGCATGGGCTGGCCGGGTCGGGGGGCTGCTCGGTTCTGTGCACTCAACCCGAGCATATCCTGGATCTGTTTTGGAGTGTACTCTTTCCCGCCACGAAAAACGTAAGATTTGCTGCATTCTGCATAGCCAATTTCGTGAACTTGAGCCTATAAAATGTTAGAAGGTGGTGACAAAGCGAAAACATCAGTTCATACCATAGTTCCAAAGGTGATAAGACCGACTAGGGCAAACGGAGGGATGAGACTCAAGCTGACGACAATCGCATCCCGGAGGGCCTTGAGGTCATCGGCATCGAGGCAGGTGTCTACGACAAAGAGAAATACTGGGGGTACTTGAGCTGGGCGGCTCAGCGTATACTCGATAGTAGTGTACTTGGGCAACAGCTCGGCAGGAAGATTTGTACTAGAAAGGTCTTTGTAGTGGGGAGGGAATGCGTTGCGTGTGAGGCAGAATGGACAAATCCATAACTTTCCCCGAATGTCGATTTGGCTACAAACGCGATAAAGTGAACATGGCAGCGCATATATAAGGATGATGCGCACCAGTAGGGATTTAAGACTGCCCGACAAGGAGTTGACTTGCAAGTGACGGGTTCATAAAGCACAGGAGGAAGATCATCCCTCTGCTTCAACGGGTTGTAAAGCGCTGCAATTGGAACCACCGTCCGATTCGCCTCGATGCGAGAAGAAGGCCAAACGTTCCACGAGAGCCGAACGCCTTATGGACAGTATGAGATCAGTCCGCCCAGGGAAAAAGTATGAAATACAGACCATCACGCTCCTCTACGTCTTCAAAATTCATTTTGTGACGAAAAGGGGACGGTTAAGGATTGGTGAGGAAAGCTTGATGCAGAGGACACGTCGCGCTTTTCGGTCTGATGGCACTGCCACGGGACAAATGCAGGCAAATAATTCCCACACCCAAAACCGACCCAGCACTAGTAATAGAGGGTGCTATCACCAGCCAGCCGTGACCACCCCACTTTTCTGAACCTTACATTGTTGTTCTCCGGGGCGTACGTTTTCGTAACATCTTTTCAACCTCGCTCATCCGCGTGCAGACGTCCAGTCGTACCAGTCACGGACTTTTTCTTATCACGGCTTCGGAATACCTTTTCCTGTAGTTTCCCCGAGTCTGTTTCACCAGGCTTCCAAATACGCCACCTATCCATATCTTTGTTCCAACTATTCCTCTTTGTACGGGATACCGCTCTCCTGACCCTGTGATCGCCTGTTTATCTGAGGCCCTGCCACTGGCAGGCGCTCCACTTTCGGCGGGCTTTGCTCCACAATACCCGAGCGTTGCATTCAGCGCTCCGTCCCTCATCAGTGCTCAGGCACACATCAGTTATCCTACTAGGTGACACACCATTTTTACAAAGTATGTACGGTAGTGTGGGCGAGGAAAATAATTTTTTGAGCCTTTCCTCTCTCCTCCAGCGTGTTATTTGATCGTCACGCATCATCCCCCGTCTTTAACTCAGGCACCATCGACCAGAGGCACGATACATTAGATACCTCCCACCCCGTCGCCCAGCCCCACCACTATCGAGCCTTCATTTATTGTCCAGACGAGGCCGGCGCCAATTCGACAGGGGTGATTCCCTTGTGCCATCCCACTTATTGCGTCCCGCGCCTTCTGGGACTTTTGGCGCCGGAGGTTTTCTGATGATGTCACAAAGCCACAGACACGGCACGAGCTAAATTCAACGCTCGAACAACCGAAATGATGGATCTGTTGTGAAACGTGACTTCAAGGCTTTCCGGAAAAGGTCTGCTCCACATCTCCGGGTCCTTAGCTTACATTAATTCTGTACCATCAACCGGACGTGTGTTGTTGGGCCTTGCTGGGCCATGTTGGGCGTGCATGGGAGCTCCACCGGATATGTCATATGACACTCACGCTTTGTTGTGTTCGTGCTGATCCGCCGAGCGTGGGTGAATCTTCATGTGGCGACGTCAGCTCGCCACTGGCAGATACGATCGTGTTGGTGGCGCACTTTACGGCAGTACGACTGGAGGGTGAAACAAATACACCAACACACCACAGCGCTGGTCCCAGGGGCAGTCACGCATTCCGGCCATCGATGAGCTAGATCACACTCATGTGCCAAGGGACAAGTTCCCCATTCTCCGTTCATCAGGCGCTTCCGTTTAGCACGCCTTGCGCTAGTCGCATGTGGCCGCAAATTGAGGTTCGAACCAGTTCGCCATCCCACCAACAACGCAAACATTCTGAAACTCTGTGCGAACGTGATTTGAGGCTTTCTCGTAACCTGGAAATGAGCTGACTCTCCCACTCGAACACGTTGCAAGTGGCTCCCAGATTGACGGCATACATATTTTACTGATTCGTGGAGCCGCCACTAGCAGGCGGCCACTCCAGTACGGTACCCGTAAAACTCCGCATGTAAATGTCCTTTTCCTTGTCCCCACAGAGGCCTTGCGGGGCCGGCCATCTCAAACGACATTCAAAATACTGTAGTTGTTAATCACGGGTAAGTATCCCCTTCTAGGTCTATTTGTGCTTTCTTTTAACGAACAGTAGTAAAACCCACTATTGTGCGTGACTGTTCCAGAAGACTCGTTTTTATACTGCTCACACTATCCCGGCCTGGGTATTACTATATTCCAGGAGGTACGCTCATCACTTGTATTAGCTCTTCCAGTCAGTCACAGTAAGGGTAAGCCAGATACATATGTCATACATGAATTATGGGCACTTTGCGCTTGAGAATTCCAATGCTGAGCAAAGAGAATGGTCAAGGCCAAGAGAATGGAGGTGGCCGGTGATGAAGTGGGGCGGGACTATGGAACAGAAGCTTGGAGCCTCGGTTGGGAGGAAGAAGACTATTGGAGAGGGGGGGTGACTGTCGTCCGTGAAAAATACGAAATCGTCAGCTTAGGCGTTGTTTCATCCTCAGTTCGTCATATTGAATAGGGTCGAAGCTCTTGCGCTGGGGGGGGGGACCGTAATTGCAAGGCCAACTCTACCACAGCAATTATCGAATGGACACAGCTTCTAGGGTCCCGAGTATGATTAACGTCGGCCGAGTCCCAAGACTGAAGTCACACCCGCCTTTTGGCCCCATATTTGGACTCGATTAGAGCACCGCTTTGGCAAGCGTTTACAAGCAATACGGTAGCAAGGGTCCTGTCCACGCGCCCAGTGAAATTCCTACTAGCCGTGTGCAATCGACTTTGTCTCGGCTTGATAGAAGTGGCACCCTTACACATAATCCGCGAAATCGAGCAGTCTGAGAACACGTGCCAATCAATGAAGAGCAGCACTATGACCACTGGAGTTATATATGTCACCTGAAATGACTAACTTACTCACACGATTACTGGATGGGACCGATCAATAGGTATTGCGGTTTTGTAGTACGATTTTCTAGAACAGAGTGTGACGGACTTTCTGTCCTAGCCTTGGGGCTCTCCTCGAAACGGATGCACAACGAGGCTACTGAGCCGGGGGAACTAGGGGACCGGTAAAACCCTTAAGATAACATCATTCGGAAAGATGCTGGTTACGATAAGGGGTCCAGGAATTGCTCGGGTAACTGCGTGGGTGGAGACCACTCAAGGCTCCACAGGCTCGTACGCTGCAGCAGGCATTGTATTCGGGAAAAAGCCGGACACAAGATAAGGCTAACCATCAGCTGATGCTGGAAAAGCCCGTGTGCATGGGCAATTTATCAACTGGGCGCCACGTTCGCCGTGTGGGGCCTTCAGAGATGGTCGAGTTGAACGACGAGAGTTCCCAAATGGAGAGAGCGAGAAACGCCAGGATCCTGGGACCTGGGAAGTGGAGTGGAGGTACAGTGACCGTGACAGGGACACCCGCCATTCGTAATTTGTATCGGGCACAAACAATTTGGCTGCGCATCCTGATAACAATGCCGCAGGCCTCAGCCCGCGCGCTCAAACATGAGTTGACAGTCGTCCAGGGAGGAAAGTCGAGCGGGAACTGAACTCATATGTGGCGTTGTCACATTTGTGACTGTCACGAACCATAATTTACACAAACAAAATGTGGCTCGTTTGGGTAACTCACCTTTTGGTCATAAGTGCGATACTATGCACTCCTCCTTGTTAGAGCTCATAACACTGGTATTCTGAAGGCTGTTCGGTCAGCATAGAACGAATATGAAGCCCGAATCCTGGCAAGTATGGGGAAATGAGTGAGCCATTATCATGGTGAATATTATGGTTTTTTTTTTCTCACATTCTCACAGGGTCCCTCGAATCGACACATCAGGGCGCTTGACGGACGCTCGGTCCCCCGAGGCGGGACGGGACCCCATCTGCTATGCGCCCTGAAAGAAACATCAAGAACATTCGCGAATCATCGCCATTCGGAGGAAATATATGGGATGATTGCCTTTGTGACCAAAGTACGCCTCTCTCATGCATTATGCAGTTCATTGCTACAAGTTCCACGTATAAAGGGCTGGAAGAGCAACGTGTGACCGCGTTACGGTCCCGGGATCCAGATCTATGATGTTAGCGCCCACGTCAGGGTCCCTTAAATGAGAAATAGGCCAAAAATGAATCTCAAAGCTGACCCCCACACCCGCCCGCTTTACTCTTAACACTCCCCCACTCGCCTCAGGCGAGTGCGGCCCTTTCCTCTGTTTTTATCCTTTAATACATTTACTTCTCTTCTCAATCACGATTTCCTTCTAGTCCTTAACCCCTTCGTTTGCGTCGAGCCCTCTTTCTCTGACTTTCTCTGCTCATCATCCTACCCCCCATTCGCCATGCCTTGTTTCCCTCCACCCCGCGCTCGCTTCCTCGAGCCGCTCGAAGAGTTTCCGCTCGTTGTTCCCTTCCCTGAGGCGCATCTACTTTCCAGGTACCTTCCCTGTCCTCGTACTCCCTTGCGCGGCAGATCGCTAACTCTCACCCAAGCGGGCCTGGTGCTCTGGGCCTCTTCAACGAAACACCCAGCACTATCGATATATCTCTTCCGACCCCAAGTATCCCGGTGTTTACCATGTTCGCTGAGTGAGTCATATCTGTCTTCGGTCCCTGGAGCACTGAAGTGACGCCCGCTAGTGAGCTACCGTCCCCTGCCCCGGTCCTTTACGACAACCCCATACCACAATCAGAGTCCATTCAGCCTCCGCCAGCGCCTTTGATCAAAGATATGGATTCGTTTTCTGAAGGAACGGCCCAAGGAAGCTTCGACTTCACCATGTGCTCCGACCATGGGGATATTCAAGCTCCTCGCTCGGTTGCGTTCTCCCCTGGCCATCCCACTCATTCAATCGAGATTTGGCGCGACGATGTGGTCCGCAGCACCACTGTTGAATGGCAGGAGAGGCATTCGCGGTGCGATGAAGACGGACTTATATCTGAGGTGAGGCGTCTATTCTTGGTATAAGGGGGTTCACCTCTAAGAGACTGGGGTTAAGGAGCCGGCGACCAAGCGTCGCCGTCTATCACTGTTCTCGCACCCGGCAGAGGAGGAGCGGCCCATGACAGCGCCTAATGTGAGGCGTTCTCAGTCCCTTCCGCCCGTCAGCCTCCGCCTGATTCGGGATGGCGATGACTGTGACCAGTCTGTGGCCCCTCCCCCCGTCGCAGTGTCCAGCCCATGCACTGCCCCTCCTACGCTGGCTTAGGCACGGTCATAAGTGGTGAGTACCAATACACATTCGCCATTTCTGGAAATTCTAAGTGCAAAAGCAGCTACCGCTTAATCCTCGTCCATCTCCCGGTTTATAACGCAAACCGAGTTGCCAGGGCTTTTAACCACGCGCGACCCTATGACTTCTTGTTGTACACTTCGAGGATGTCACGAAATTTGACCTACGACGTTATATGTACCCTGTACTAACCTAGATATCCCACTGCACCTCGAGACTTGAGTCATTCTGCAGTGGTATAGACTAGACTTGCCAGATCCGGATGGCAATCCAATCGCACCTTAGTCATCAGTTGCCTCATCTTATCTCTGTCTCTGTCTGTACGCACCCCACCGTACACCATGACTCCCCCAATTATCGGTACCGTACCACGTGGTTCCATGCGTTTCAATATAGTAAGATCTTCTCACGGCTGATAGAGGGATGCTTGTAATTGTAAGAGAATGACAAACGTTTTGTTGAACGTCTTGGTGGCACATCCCTCATCTCGTGTCTTGTATCCCGAGTCACACCCATACATCAGAACGCCCACTAAGTGACACCATGGAATTTGTGCCAGCTCCTGCAGTACATAGGGTACTTTGCGCTGATTGCGGTGCGTCGATAACAATTCCTTGCCGACAAAGCTGAAAGCTGTGCAACCATCTCATGCCCATCCCAGGAGATCCGATTGTTCCCAACTCAGCAAACCTGTGCATCAACTGCCTCAGAAATACGTAAGTCCGTCACACCCTTCACCACTTCTTCCTTAATCGCGATACGCTGTATTCAAGTGTTGACATCACTGAGGGGATCCCGAAGCAAGGTGTGCTCATCATCAGGTCCTTCTTGGTGAGTGGGCTTTCTGATGATCCCATAGCGTCCGTGTCGTTTTGTCGGAATTGCGAGCGCTTCCTTGCACCGCCCGCACAATGGATGATCGCGCGGCCGGAGTCTCAAGAGCTCCTTGCCATCTGCCTCAAGAAACTCAAAGGTTTGAATCGAGTGCGGCTGACAGACGCACACTTCATTTGGACTGAGCCGCACTCAAAACGATTGAGGATATCGTTGACGATCCAAAAGGAGGTTTGTCACCCTCGATTGGCTAGGCTGTGTCGGAGCACTTATTCCGATAGTAGGTATTGACTTCCACAATTCTAGAGCAAGTGTTTGAGATCGAATACTTGGTCCAGCACGGACAATGTCCCGACTGTTCTAAACTGGCTGCGAAGAACACCTGGAAAGCCCTTGTCCAACTTCGGCAGAAAGTTCCGCACAAGCGCACGTTCTTGTACCTTGAGCAGCTCATCTTGAAGCATGGGGCGCAAAAGGATACCATTTCTCTCAAGGAGGCGAAGGACGGTCTAGACTTCTTCTATAGCCAACGGAGTCATGCGATAAAAATGGTAGATTTTTTATCCGGGGTCGTACCTATTCGGTGAGCATCGCCACCCTCAGATCTTATGTCGTATGCTCATCGAGATTCAGATCGAAGGCGTCTGAGCGCCTGCTTTCTGCGGACACGCATTCGAACACGGCCAACTTCAAGTTCACGTACTCCGTCGAGATCGTCCCCATATGTAAAGATGATCTGGTCTGCTTACCACCCAAACTCGCGCGGCAGCTGGGAAACATTGACCCGTTGACTCTCTGTGCCCGAGTCGGCAACTCTCTCCACCTCCTTCACCCCTCGACTTTGCAGGCGTGCGAACTCATCGTTTCCACGTACTGGCGTGCTCCGTTTGAATCTCTTGCGAATGTTTCCGGTCTTATGGAGTTTGTCGTCCTCGATGTCGAACCCTCAGGTAAGACGCGTGGGAAGTGGGTACTGGCAGATGCACAGGTAGCACTGTCTGGCGCGTTTCGCTCCACCGGGACGTATGAGGACGATCGCATGATGGACTATGAGACAGCTGCGTCGACGAACCAGATATTCCATACCAGGACACACCTCGGTGGGATCCTTCAGCCCGGTGATTCGGTTATGGGTTACCACCTAAGCAATACCAATTTCAATTCGGACGACTTCGCCAGCCTACCACAGGACCGCATCCCAGATGTCATCCTCGTAAGGAAGGCATATCCAAACCAACGCAAGAAGAACAAGTCGAGAAATTGGCGACTTCGGAGTATTGCGAAAGAGGAGGGCGAAGAAGGTGAAACTGGGAGCGGACGCGGCGCTGTGGGTCGTACGGGCGGTCGCGATCAGAAAAAGGTAGAGGAGGACTACGAGCTATTCTTGCGCGATCTCGAGGAGGACCGGGAGATGCGCTCTACGGTCAACCTCTACAAGGCGGGTGATACGAAACTGGAAAAGAGCGGGTCCCGTACAAGTGATGGAAAGATGCGGAAGAAAACGCAGCATGCGATGGACGTGGATGAAGCGGTGGCACCTGTCCCTGAGCCAGTGTCAGAGGCAGATGGGGGGGAAGAGGAAGAGGCGGACTTCCCGGAGGTTAAGCTCGAGGAGCTGTTGGAAAACTTTGACGAGATGACACTTGGGGAGGAGGAAGAACATGAACATGAACATGATTAGAGAGGGAGCACTGTATTCCCATTATGGTATCGCTTGAGTACGATCACGTGCTCGACGCGCCGTGTTTCCTGTGTCGGACAGTCACGCTTTGTATTTTCAGTAGAAGTGCCACTTGGGCTTCTCCAATCAATCCGATATGGCTACAAGAGCAAAAGCAAGGCGCCCTGTTGTCGCACCGGAAAAACGAGCAGAAGCAGGCAGGAAGGCTGCCCCAGTTTCTGCGGGTGTTATCACCAACAGGCTCGCATCGACCCTTACTATTTCGAAAGCAAAAGGCGCTCGTAAAGGCGCTGCGACAGAGCATTCCGGAGCTCCAAAATCCACCCAGGACAAGCGAGTCTCTGCGATGCGTGCAGTCAATGCCGCTTCACAGGGACTTACTTCGGTTATGAAATCTGGCTGGAAAGCTCCTCGAGCGGAACCTTCCGCGAAGAAGTCAACGGCTGCTACGCACGAGGCATTTGACTTGGCAGCCTCCGCCAGAACGACATTGGGAGATCTGCGCGTATTATCGCCAGGGGATGTTGATGTTGAACGGGCGGCGATTAGCGTGGCAGGGAAGCTACTCAGCCTGGACATGGTGAGCTGCTGATTCGTTTTCATTTGGGTCCCTGGGCTTATCCTTGAAGTATTCTCATGCCATGGACGTGCTTTCCGATATGCATAGCAGGCTTGTTGCGTTGGTGACGCCTGATTTCGTAGCACCTACACCCCACCGCAATTCCCAGACGTCTCTGTCGCATCGACAGGTCATTTCGATAATCTCATTGCCTCAGCCATCACCATCATCGAAGCCTCTGGACCCTACTCTGCTCTTGCTCATTTCAACGTATCTGTCTCACGCACTCATCGCACTGTCTCATTATTTGACCTCGACATCTCTCAAACAACCTCAACTCGATACCCTAGCTTTGTTTTCCCAGACCCTGCACGATTCTCCTACTCTCTTAAGATGGATCCCTCTGTGCACACAGCTTCCCGCAAAGCAATATGATGTTCTGCTTACGCGAGCATACACCGCCCTTACCTCTGCATCAAGCCAAGCGTCAGGAGCTTCCGAAGCCGTGTTTCGTATCAGGAACTATGCTCTCATGTGCTTGTTGCGCACAAGTGGTTCGACAATCGGGCCCAAGACGTTCTGGGATCAAGTTGTCAAGTCAGCTTCCTCTTTTTCGAGGTCTGCTAGCTCCAATGACAAAGTGGAGGAACGCAGACTATGTCGTGTTGTCACTTCTGCGTTCTCAGAACTGCTTGCGATGGTCGAAGAGCGGGAAAATAGAGATGATTTTCTTCACGGGAAGTCGTTCATCTCATTTTGCGACGCGTGGATAAGCTATTCTAAGTCGGTAAGCTGCCACCAATACTTTTCAGGGCGTCACTTAATCTTTCTAGGCTGGCGATGTGGCTGGGTTAAGCAGAGTAATAGAACTGGTCCAATCCTCGCTCTCAACGTCCTCTGCTGATGGTGACGAGGAGAAATTGCTTAATGCCCTGTCGAAGCTCAACCTGGATGATGATGGGAAGAGCGAGAAGCGAGGGGACGTTTCTGGGTCTCCTTCGCGAGAGGACAAAGAGAAATACGAACCCACGAAAGTTGCTCACGTCACGAAATTATGCGCATCATTTTCCCGCGCCATGACTCTTCTTACTGGTCTCGGTCAATGCGATGGTACGCGAGTTTACACGATCCACGAATGACTTGTCGTCTTATGATCACTTACTAGGCACGGAAGACAGCACGCTTGATAGTATACAGGAGACTAATGAACATGTCAAGGAAGCAAGGGCTCTGCGACCCCCTTTAGAACCTGACAACGATTATAAACTGGCTGAAAGCAAAATGAGACGCGCTCTAGATCGACTGAAACGTACGGCTGTCAAAGTCATTGATGCCTCGGGTGACATCACCCCACCGAGTGATGGCATTATCAAAGCCGTGAGGACATTATCAATGGACATTGCCACTACCATGGAAGCCTTGTTGTCTGTGGTGGGTACAGCTCGTGATCTCGCTGCTCATATCTTGTTTCATCCTAACGAGACGACCAGGGATCCACGTCAGAAGATTACGCCTCATTGCTTGATCTGTTTTTTGTTCTGGCGCGGACAACGCTTGCTCCAAACAATCCCATTCTAACTGACGCGGCATATGATCACCTTTCCCGAGCCGCTGGCCTGCTCGGTTTTCAACTCGCTGACAATCACGAGTCTCCCCATTCGATAACCCCACCCCCGTCCGTGACTGAGGAGGGATTCGCGAACTTTGTTCGGTGCTTATCCAGTGCTTTCCACAGCCTCGGAGGCACGCTTTACCAAGCCGGAAAATACGGGTCTGCCATCCGGTTTCTTCGCCGTGGATGTCGCGTAGGGGCTGTCGCGCTGCGTCTTCGTAAGGATTGTGACGCGAAGATCCTGGACAATACCCACGAGCAGCAAAAAGTAGCGAGCAGCAAAGAGGCTGAAGGCTGGGGACAACTGCGCGACCAGCTGTCGCGTAGATGGGAATTGCTGGGCGTCTGCTGCTCCAAAATCGGTGACAGACAGGTAGGTCAGAGCTTGACTTTGCCTTGAGTTACAGTCTCTGAGCCTTTCATCTTCCGCAGGGTGCCTACGAAGCTTTTGTTGAGTGTCTCAGCTCGTATGTTTTTCCGCACACCTTCGTAGAGTTGGTCCGCACAATTGGACCTGCAGGTGCTTTCGAAGTGGCCCTATCGCTCAAACAAGCAGCAGTCATCATTGACAGAATCACCTACATGGCTACGTGTGAGCTGCTACGTCCGCCGGCACAGGTTTCTCTCAAGCAGTTGATAAGCTCCATATCGATTGGCGATGCCGAGAATCTTGAAGAGGATCGTCGCTGTATCGTCGGTGCAATTCTTGAACGACAAGTAGATAGCCTGGCCGGAAGTCTCTGGAAACCCGATGTACAGAGCGTGGTCTCCGGGATCCTCTCTGATTGTGTTTTAACCTACGATCCGGAAAATCGACCCATTCGACGCGCAGGAGTCATGCTGAGGACCTTGGAGCTTGCCTACTATACTGGTACGGCCAATGGAGATGTCCAGCTAGCAAAGTCTGCAGAAGAGATCGAATCGCTCTTGAGTCTTGAGGTACATCTATTCTTTATTGTCATTGAGGTCCCTTTCTTACTGGCTCGATGATAGAATTTTGGACGGGATTCTGCGCTAACGCACATCCTTGCCTTACATAGAGCTGAAATGCATATGTGGCTCGCCCTCCATGCACATCGTCAAGTTCATCCCCAACAATACACGCTCATCGTTCAACACGCTCAGGAGGCCTGTCGCGTTCTCAAGGGGTGGACCCAAGGGACTCCCGTGGAGAGCGCCGGGTCAAAGGAGTCTCCTAAACAGGCCAGGACTGCTCGTAAGGCCAAGGGGAAGACAGCCTCTGTCCGTGCCGTTGCTGCGGCTACGCGTAAACCCAAGGCACCCAAGGCTTCCAAGGTTATCCCCACCACGCCTAAGCGCCCGCGGAGCAAGTATATTACTCCGAGTTCCCCTTATCATTTCTAATTTGTCGCTGCCGCAGGGCCCGACTCGTCTCAAGAGGTAGAATCGCAAGCCGTGCTCAGAGCCGAGAAAGATGTCATACTCATGCGGAAGACTTCTCGCCGGATTGTGTCGCTACTGAGTATGCAGACTTCCCTTGGGCTTCGTTCTTGCTGACTTACCCGCCTCGTTTAGACATGACCATCCATCTCTTGGGATTTATTGGACACGTTATTCTCAAGCTCGAACTATTGCAAACTGCAAGACAGGTCTGCGAACACCCTTCATTTGGTCAACATGATGGTAAGTGTTGTCGCCAAAACCCAGCCAGACCCTTGGTGACACACTACTAAGATTTTGTCCGGCTTTCCATCCAAATGGCACATGAATATGTGAAACTGGGAAAACTAAGGAATGCCGGTGCTGTTTACAAGCGCAGTTTGAATTCTGCACAGATCCAGACGGTGTCGAATGACACCAGGGTCATTCTCCTTCTGCGTCACGCAGAGTCGTTGACCAAGATTGGCGATATTGATCAAAGGTAATTCCTTTGTTTCATCTATTACTATACCCCTAACCTCGGATTTAGCACTGCATTGTATACCGAAGCCTTACAACTATCAGAAACCTTGCCTATTAATGAGGGGGAGTCTTCAACTCTTGATCGCGTGCACTCTCACGTGAACCGCCTCCGAAGAGCTGCGCTGGCTGCGAACGTCTTTGCGGAGATCAAACTCGCCCAAGTGAGTATCCCCTCTTGATTTTCACCACATGACCTGTTGACACAGCTTAGGGTGATCCTACTGAATTACTTGCAGGTCTCTTGCAGGCGATCCGATTATGGCACCGTGCTGTTAGTGCGCTATCTCACGTCAGCTCACGCGAAGGCCCTGCAAGCAGTACCACCACCTTATCAAATCCCTTCGACGTGTCATCTGACAGTGGAAAGGCCTCACCGACGAAAGACGAAAACTACTCTTCCGCTAGTTCTAACGCGATCTTGCATCATGCTCGCGCGTTCACAAATGGCCTAGAATGGCAAATCGCGGAGGGAATGCTCGAGACGACGCTGTCTCTTGCGAGTGCCTATCTCCGCAGAGGATCGGTTCGAGAGGCAGAGTATTTCATAAGAGAGGCTGAGCTGCTTGCCGATTCGATAAACGCACCAGCCCTGCTCTGCCAGGCCCTCGTGATGAAAGTCGAAGTTCAACTCCAGCTCAGACAACTTGATACCGCCCTGACCACACTACGTGTGGCGACTAACGCCCTAAATGGTATGACGGGACCCGATGCTGCCGGGCTGCGAAAGCTACATGGCGAGTACAGCGAGCTGTTGTTACAGAATAAGGACGCCCAGCAGCAGTACACGGATGCCCTGAAGATGTTGGAAGAGTTGGATAAGATGTTTTCGGGGCATGAGGCACATAACCGGTATTAAACTCCTCTCTCTTTTCAATCCGGACTCACGCCTTTCCAGACGGTTAAGTGTCTCTCCTTCGAGTCCTCTCCGCTCAAGCTCAAAGGAGATCTTGGAGCCACCGGCTCCCGCTCTTTTCTCCGCAGTATTGCGGCAACATAGTGAGCCTTCCTCGCCCAAGTAGCAGTGGCAGTGTCGTTCTGATCTTTGCGTTAGTCTGGTTGTTGCGTAATGATATTGGCGATGAATATGAGAGTCTACTGCAGAAGATGTCTCAGTTGGCTCCGTTGGCTGATATACAGGTAAGGACCTTCTTGAAGAATGTCATGGTCTAGGATATTCATACGTCCCATAGGCGGAAGAGCGATCCTTACTGGCGAGATTAACACTTCATGACGTGTATGAGCACTTCCAAGAAGACATGTTCCTCAGCAGTATCAGAGAGTCGGGTAGGTTTCCTCTCATGCGATTTGAGAATTCGTACATGCAGGCTGATGTATCTCCTAAGTTTTATCACTCCCAATGGGAGTGTCCGGGGAAAAACGTCTATTGCCCGCAACATCGGCGCAAGTAATTACGCGTACCCTGACAGATGCGGGAAAGCTCTTTCACTCAGACCTCACCTCTTCCGCACATTGTGGAAGTGTGCCCCGATTCCGCGAGGCGGCGAGTTCATTGGCACTTATTCAATCATTTCAATCATCTTTGGGGGCAAATGACAGCACCCTCCTCGTTGCGAACTTGCTAGGTCAATCATACCTCTTTGACTGTGCTTCGTTGGCCTGACTCACTCTAAATCCAGACACGTGTGCCAATGTTACTCTGAGGCGGGAGGTGCTTGAGATCGTTTCTCACAAACTTCCTTCGAGAAACCGGGATGACCTCCGTTGGCCTCTTCTTACTGCCAGCGATGCATGGCTAGAGAACTCGACTCGTAGGATGAATGAAGCGAAATTGTCGGCATTCAATTCGGATGATGACGATGAAGAGCAGTCTGAAAACATACTGCTTTCCGAATACTGGGAATTTATTCGTTCGAAATACCAACAGCTGCCGCTCGACCTAGCCAGCCTCTCCCGCTCGAAGGTGGACGCCTTGCCAGCGAATTGGACAGTCGTCCATATCTATCTGACCGAAGATCAGAACACGATGTTTGTCTGCCGACAGCGTGCTAATCAGCAGCCTCTCGTCTTCTCGTTGCCACTGAAGGGACGCAGAGAAACCGAGGAGGACGAACACCTTACCTTCCAGGACGCCATTGCGGAGCTACGGGAGATTGTACGTCTGAGCGACGAGGGTACCAAAGGTGCGATTAATGTCAAAGGGCAAGACCAACGTGCCCGCGCTGCTTGGTGGGCGGATCGCGCAGCGTTGGACAAGAGACTGGAAGAGTTGTTGGAAAGCATAGAGTTCTGCTGGTTTGGGGCCTTCAAGGTTTATCTTAATTTGGTTGTTTTGCCTATCCACACTGATGATTTGGTGTAGACCATCCTCAGCGAACAAGTCTCAATCCCTCAGGAGGCCATGTCGGCTTTCCGAAGCCGTATGGGCAGGATATTCGAACAGAGCATCGGAGCCCAGGGAAAGAAGCAAAGCATCCATATGAATGTCGGCCTTCCATTGCTTGAGTGTTTCTCTCGACTGTCACCCAAATGTCGGGACGAGGAGCTGGAAGACCTCGTCTACTTCATCCTCGATCTGTATCAGTTTCATGGGGTGCAAGTCGCCATTGCGGAGGTCGATGTCGATCACGTCGTGGTTGACTTACGCACAGCACTCGAGGAACACGCTGCAAGGGTGCGCAGCCAAATTCATTCCCAGGAAGAAGACGAGCACGTGTTCCTGGTGCTGAATAGGTGTTTACAAGAGCTACCTTGGGAATCCCTCCCCATCCTACGCGGGAGGAGCATCAGCAGGATTCCAAATGTCGACTTCCTCATTGACCGACTCGAGTTTGCTAAGCGCCGCCGCAAATCGGGGAGCCACGACCTAGAGCAATATGACGGACATACTCGACTCGACTCGTCAAGTACATATTACATCTTGAACCCTAGCGGCGATCTTGAGGGTACCGAGCGTCGTTTCTCCCCCTGGCTGAGAAGCATGCAAGCAGTCGGATGGGATGGCATCATCGGTCGCACGCCGAGCGAGCAAGAGTTCTCGAATGCCCTTTCGAAGAATGAATTGGTCATGTACGTTCCCACGTTAGTCCGGACTGCGCAATGCTCTCTGACAATGCCCTTCGTTTAGTTATTTTGGTCACGGAGGTGGTGAACAGTACATTCGATCGCACAAGATTCGGCATTTACCTCGATGTGCCGCCACTATGCTCTGGGGCTGTTCTTCTGGCTTGCTACGGGATATGGGCGAATTCGACCGCATTGGGACCCCCTACAACTACATGCTTGCGGGATGGTGGGTGGTCCGCTTCACTCTCCTATTCGTCTTCCATTATTAATTGCGTGGCCGCAGCCCAACTTTGATCGCGAACCTCTGGGATGTGACAGATCGTGATATCGACAAACTTACACAAGCCGTCTTTGACAAAATGCGTCTCACACCAGACGCACATCGTGAGAGGCACAGCGGTTCAGAAACGGACGGGATCTCCATCGTCAAGGCCCTCGCAGAAGCCAGAGAGGTCTGTAAACTGAAGTATATTACTGGTGCAGCTCCCGT
>Ga0307509_10004710_pt1 | contig 19461 bp, 13 predicted proteins | sample 10_EM_MG_FD_202245 | JGI IMG/M metagenome (GOLD analysis project Ga0307509, IMG submission 202245) | Populus trichocarpa ectomycorrhiza microbial communities from riparian zone in the Pacific Northwest, United States - 10_EM | ecosystem: Host-associated > Plants > Roots > Unclassified | place...
TTCTTTCTCACCACCAGCGAGGTCGACAACAACGAAGTGGATCGTGAGAGCAGCACAACGGAGGAACCGTTTTGTCTGTGGGTTGAGGAAAGGAACTGGGCCTGTCTTTAGTTAGTTTAGTTAGCTTGAATTGATTGCGACTTGTGTGATTTGGTTGTCTTCTTGACAGTTCTAGAAAGTGATAGAGATTCGTCAGTTCTTCCACCGTTCAGGAAAGTAGATACTCTGGACTAGGTTTTCGTTTCTTCAGTATTATACAAAGTTAAGTTGAGGTCTGCCCTAGCAAGTGGGGGTAGGCTGGCAACACAAGGCTTCCTTTTCCGCCTGGACTCTGAGGCGGAAAGGTGCCGTTACCTCAGGGCTGGTATCCTCCCCTCATTTTTGAATTATAAATTCTCCGGGAGCGATCAGTCATGCCAAGTGCGCACACAGGTACCGACCAGCTCCTCTTAACGGTCGGCACCGCCTCGAGCTGCTAGAGGGCAGTCTGTCGGTAGACGGGCCTTTATTCCCGCCGCGAGTAATTTCCAGGTTTACTCGAGTAAGGCTGACGGAACAGCGGACTTGTGTGACAAGCGCACGAGCTTATCGATTGGAAGGTGCTTGTGCGTGAGGAGTACTCGCGTAGCGTGAATATATTCAGTCGCTAAGGTGGGACGATACCTTCTTTCCTTCAAGTCTCCTGGGGCGACGATGTTTGGTTCACTGACAATCCTCCATCCTGCATACTTGGGTACTGGATAGCTGGAAGAAGCGGTAGTGCCAGCCCTCTTTCCACACCAAGATCATAATATTACTAATGGCGTTTCGAGCATTGAGCCACCCGTGGAGCTCTACCACCCGCCATTTCAATGATAGGACACAGTAGTAACACAAAAATTTTGTGCTCGAGTGTGCGGCGAAAACTACCGTAGCATCTCAAATGATTGGACTATGTGCCGCGTAGTCGAGAATTCCCTACCTCGGGGGAAGGAGGGAATCGCTGCGAAAAAAGAGCTGCTCAGCCCCTCTGAGATATGAAAAAAATAAAAAAATACCAGACCCCACCTGAGGAGGCAACTCCAACGATCTAGCACATTATTCAATTATTTGAGATGATACCATATTATAAGAATATGAGCGCCCGCTGATCGTATCCAACACCATCCAAACACAGGGCTTACTCCACGAATCACTGGTAGTCAGTACCTCCTAGCATATCGAGCCGAAACCTAGTTTCCCTAACAGAGAGCTGTACAAATTGGTTCCGAATCACCACAACCCAGTTCCATTTCAGAATGCCCTCGCGGTGCCACTCCTTCCTCGATATATGCTTCATTCTCTTGTGCTGTCTGACCTGCGTCCGCTCTGACAAGGATACCGCCAGTAATCTGACAATTCTGGGGCACGACTTTCTCGAGAGCCCACCCCGCGGGAATCCCCGCCCCTTCAACCATGATACTTGCAATATGACAACAGTGGAGGTTGGCCCCTTCGATCCCTGGCGCTATTTCGTGAAGGACGCTTTCGTGAACATAATTTCCCGCAATCGCACTCGTATGCCCCTTATTGAATGCTATGCAATCTGCGGCCCTGGATATACTCGATATCCTCACTGGAGCACCATAAGGAGGATAGCATTATGGCTTGTACCCATCTTCATGTTAGTTGGGAACTTCCAATTTCCACCCCTAGGGCCTCTCAATAGCGTTTGCATCACAATCCACCTGTTGGGGGACCCCATACACACGGTGTATAGTCTGCTAGTCAAACTTGAGGTTTCGCGGAGGATACTCGCGCACTGGGTCAATCCCCTGATCCCGATTAGGGAGGGGGAACTCTACGAGGACGAGAAGGGGCGGGAGAGAGCACTTCGAGACATTGCTACTGTCAATGTGCTCTTCGATGAATGGAACTATAACGCTGTTGGCGTGTATCCTCAAATGAGAAGGTTATTCGATCGATTGGAGGGCAAGAAGAGGACAAACTTTATCGCCGCCTGCAGGGAGGCTGCCCATAAACTGTCTGATTCCCGGGTGAACGATTCCCTTCGAACTTGGCTAGCGGTAGGCGGATATATCATCAGTGTCATCGGCGCATATGCGAAAACACTTGAGTTCGGACTGACCAGTCGCACAGCCCATGCTTTGGCATTTACTATTCTTTACTCATGGCTCATTCCGGCAGTGGTGCTAAGTGCAACTGTTGGTGGATTTGCCAGCACACGAGTTGGAAGGCGGGTGATAAGGGAAATCAAAGACGAACTAAGAGATGACTGGACGATCGCAGACCCGGATGATGTTACATACCTCTCAACCGTTAGGCTTCCGCTGTTAGGTGGCCCCGTACTCAAGGACTTTACAAGGTTGCAAGAGTCATTCAACTTCTTCGGAAGCTACAGTTTCCGTCATAACACGAGTCTGAAATTCCCCAGCCCAAGCGCACTAGAAACCAGGAGAGCACACACCTGGAACAGACCAAATTGGTTCCTCCTACTCTTATCCTGCATCCCCGTAATCATCGCAACCTTCAACGCCGTTCTCCTGAGCTGGATGCACCCTCCCAACGGCTTGGGATGCCGTTCACTAACCGAAATCGCCTTCTTCATAACCTGGCTCCTAAGCGCACTCTTCACAAAACTCACAGGAAAATTATTCTCCGGGAAATACTACTTCCGCCTGATCATGGTGAAAGATCTGATCATTTCCGTAATGCAAGTCGGCTTCAGGCTAGCCGTTTTCGCAGGGTACTACAACAGCTGCTTATGTTGGTCAAACTACTTCTCGTTGACCCGTCGCGGAGCAGCCTACCTTGAAGCGGTCCAGCCCAAAGAGCTAGAGGATATGGCGCAGATGAAGTGGCCAGTCATCCTCATCGTGGGATTGTCGGCGCAAGGACTAATGTTACTAATTATATGCCTCTGTTTGGGCAAGGGGCTGAAGATATTCGAGAGGAGTGAGGCGGAGAAGACGCGGATATTTGGAGAGTTGATGGAGCATGAGAAGAGTATTACTAGGAAGTGTGGTATTGCCAATTCGGAATACATAGGTGACGGGGGGAGCCGGAAGGGGAGTGTCGGTGAGCCGGGGAATGGGAGATTGTTTTTGGCACCGTTAATGATGAAGTTGGGGGCTTTGGCGTAGTAGTTTTGTATGTTAGTTTCTTGGGCAAGCCGATGGACTAATTAGTGAGTTATCAGTTTTTGTATCAAAATTTTGGGCTAGGTGTCTATTCTATCGTTAGATTTACCTTTATCTCCTACTACGGTTGTTCAGCTCCGCAGCCCAAAACTCATGGAACATTATTTCTTGACTATTATTGTAATATTATTGCAGATATTCCAGTGCCAGCACCGGTACAAGTATCATGCTCCCTACTTCTATGCCACGAGATCTTATCCAGCAACTGTGGTGAGGACCAAGTTCACGTGAAGTTGTCTCAATTCTTATTATACTATCATGGCTAAAATTTAGGGAGTGGAATCACACGAATGGTGATTCTTAGATACTCCCCCGAAAGGGGGCAATAGACAGGCAACTCTACTTGCAGACCCTTCCTACAAAGATAGCTCCATGATATATCATGTATGATATGGCATTGAAATTCCACACTTGGGCTGTTGGACTATATAACGCGTAAACTGGTGAGGAATTCGGGCTATACTACGGGAGTCACAATTCTTCGAGATCCTATATTCAATTCACATGGAAGTTATACTTTTTATCCCATCTCCATCTTCCTTTCAATTGTGAGAGCATATAAACTGATGATATGGAGCAGTGGGGATTGGGGCCTGGGGTATAGGATCAAGAGGTATCTAAACTAAAATATCAGGGAATTATGATACCGGGAATTAAATCTAGGACCTCGAGAAATTGTTATTAGTATCTGTATTGGATGTAGACCTGAGCACCGCCGGTGGAGAAGGTATGATACCAAGGGTATACCAGACTGCCCCTGCCCTAGTTACCTTCTAGCAACCCTTGTGGGCTTATGTTCAGTCCGCCGGGGTTACTATTGGCTAGGCCGTTGCGGAAAACCTCTTCTACATACACAAGCCCGAAACCCAAGCGTTGAACTCCACAACTAATTATTACCATTTTCTGTTCTGACTTCTGGAAGAGTGATCTTCCCACCCCGTTAGGTCCATCCTGGTACATCCATAAGCCACCAAGCTCAGTTCACATGCCCCCCAAAAAGCAGTAATATCAAGAAACACTAAGGAGATATATTTGCCAATCCGTAAGCGGGAGCTTAGTTTACCTTACTTAGGTCAAACCACCATAAGAGAACTTGTTAAGGGGGTTCTGAATTCGAAATTGGGATTGAATCTGCGGATCAAATTGGGTGCCCCGTTGGGGGTGGCCGATAAATGGAGCGGTTGTAGAGTGAGCCGAATAGGACATGACTTCACCAATGCGGAGTTACCTGTTAGAAGCCTATAGTCATAAACTTCGCTTTCTCGCCCAGCGCCCCCGTAAACTAATAGTAGATACGAGCAATATAGAACATAAGAAAATCATCCTGATTCTTCTACCGATCACTACACACATCCGTTTTCCCTTGTGGATGTCCCCACTCCCTTGCTTACACCCGTGATATCAAATGAAAGATGCGTCTATACAGACTTCCCTGTGAATCATTCCAACTCAGGACTGAAAAAAAAAGCCACCCACAACATTCTTGTAACCTTCACGATCCATCCCAACTCACTCCAGTCCTCCACCGGCCCCAATACTCTCTAAATAGGAAACCTATCTTCGAACAATGCACGGCATAGACCATATCTGCTGACCATCAAAGAGGTTCTGGAGAAAACTTGAAAAAACTCGGCTATAATCACGCACTTAGGTGGAGATCGATAGGAGGCCCACAGTGCTTCAAGTGAGCAAGCTGATGTCGGTTCTAGACAAAACCGGCTTTGTTTTTTTTGGATTCTCCGAGAACCTCGATTCTGCCTCGCAGTCGGACTTTGAACAACTTGCATCTGTGCTCGGGAGTAAATCGTCGTAGCGAAACCAACGATGCTTGCTCCCCTTGGCGATCTATCATATTAGGGGAGAATATTATTATAAGTGCTCGTTTTATGATGTGGCAGGGTTGAAGTGAATATCTGGGGGCTCGGCAAGGTGGCTTTTATTGGTCAAATATGATACGATATCATACCTCTCATAATTGAATAGGCTATACCTTATTCCTCCCATGGGCCTCTGGGGAGGCCCTATTGCTTCTCCGTGGAGTTTTTGCCCTTACTGATTATCACCGGGCCGAGTGACATTTTGTGATCTCTCCTAAATTCCAACTGGGCTTGCCGGTGTTCTGTATGGTTGGTTAAGAGTAATTTCCATACACCTCGAGGATTTCCAGGCTTTGGGGTACCTTACCAATGTCGGGTGGTTTCAAAGTAGGCGTATCGGAAACTTGATCTCAAAATTAAAGATCCTGAACTGGCCCGGGCCAAGAATCCCTGGGCTGAGGCGAGAGGCTCGTTCGAGAGGAATTGGGGGCCCAAGCGCCTCCTCGCGGGTTGGGTCGCAGGTTTGGCCAGGCCGAAGAGGCTATGTTGAAGGTAAGAGTACCGGTACCCCATTTGATCGCACCTATGCAATGGACTTTTGCAGATTGTCCAGCGGAGAGGGGGAACGGTTTCGTAATACCGGTGAGTATACATGTCACCCAAAGCCCTTGATAGAGGGGTTCTGTATCATAAACGAGAGGCGCTTCGAAGGAAGACACCTTTAAGTATGGTTGAAGAGTAATTGGCCCCCGGGGTTTAACCTACGGTGGAAATCGGAATAACCCTACAAAGTATTATGCAGTCGTAAGCCCCCTCCACTGTGAGAGGTGCGAAAAACAGTAAATAAAAAGCTATTCCATCGCTTCTAGAGACAGAAAACAAAAAAGAGAGAAAATCCCGCGAGGGGAGGAAACTCCGACCAAATAGCACTTGATTCGGCTTCTACCGTATGCTGGCTGGGCAATCCATGCAGCGATGAACGTTGTGGGGTATCCAACTTTATTATCTCCTGACAGGTTCTTGTGATATCACCCCGCCCCAAGATAATTGGTTCCCCGAGGATGGGAGGGTATGGTGGGTCCTCGGGCTCGGTAAGCCTTGCTGCGCCATACAGGTACCCTCAGTACTACTCGAATAGTATTCAGGCATCTTCATCATACATGTAGCAGGAAACAAATTCCTGAAGGTAGGGGCTCGCGAAAAATGTGCTAAAAAATCCTATCGTATCTGACAGCCCATCTAAATCCACGACCCCCGTTTTTATATATCATACTTCTTATCTATTACCGGTAAGTCTCAACAATAACAACAAAATCGCACTGGCTCTGTATCTTAGATAGAGTTTAGCCAAAAGGGCTAGTCTATCCGATCAGAGGGGAATAGTAGCAACCCAAATAAGGTTGAAAGTGATACAACAGTACAGTACGTCTCACAGAAGCAACATTACCACCGTATGTTCAGGGCATCTTAGGCTTGTTCGAGAGTGCTTCCACAAATACAAGGAGTTTAGGGCTTTCAGCAGGGAACATGCTCGGTACAGCGGCAGTTATAATACCTCGCTAGAAAATTTAACCTAAAGTGCCGATTAGCTGGCGCACCGAGGGGGGGCACCAAAGGCGGCATGATAACGGATTACTTCGCCAACTCGAGTACAGCCGCAACTGCTTCGCGTTACTGTATGAATGCTTAAACGTGAGCTCTTGGGTTCGTCGACGAGCTGATCCGGGCTATATTTGCTCCTCTATTGGAGCCCCAGGACCTCCTCGCGTACCTAGCACACCTATGTCAATACAGCCTCCAAAGGATTTGTTGGGATATGTCGATCTACAATAGCAACGCAAAGTACCGTATGGTATTATAACATTTTTGGCCCAGGTACCGGTATTACACAAAGTTACGTTGAGGCCTGCCTCAGCAAGTAGGGGCAGGCTGACAGCACAAGGCTTCCTTTTCCGCCACGACTCTAAGCCGGAAACGTGCCGTTAACTCAGGGCTGGTATCCTCCCCTCATTTTGAATCCTAAATTCTCCGGGGCCGAATCTGTCATACCAAGTGGGCGCACACAGGTACCGACATTTCACCTGTGCGAAGCCTGTCGCCCATTATTTCGTGTTTGTTGTATATCTACACAACAAAAACGAGCTACTCAAGAGCCAGCGGCTTCAATTACCTAATGCTATACCCGAGTACTCGCGGCGAGAATAAGTCCTCAGCCCAACCGTCACTTTATTACAACAACTCAAGTCAGTCAAAATAAAAGGTCGTTACTCGATCCCATACTGGTAGAGAGAAGGGACATGAATATACAGGCCTTAGTCTTAATAGTCATTATAGTTGTAATTGTGATCACTATTGTGGTTATCATGGTGGTTAAATTTTGCGGGGATCGTCACTGCCCAAAACTTGGGTGGTGGACCTGACTGGCGCATGCCAACCGGAATCATTACCCGATAAACGGTGCAAAGATGTTTAACCTACCCAATTTTCTACGATACCGTTCTAAATTCTTGTATCATAGCTAGACGGTCAAAACGTGAGGTAGCCTCGGAGATGTGTTCGAAAAAATCCCACTGGACTCTAGACGGCAAGCTACTTTAGGTGAAGGCCAGCTACCTGCCCGCACCCATCTCCACCCCCTACACACCTCCAACCGTCAAGCTCCTCTTGGCGGTCGGCACCGCCTCGAGCCGCTAGACGGCCGTCTATCGGTAAACGGCCTTTTTTCCCGTAGCGAATAATTTACAGGTTTAAGGCTGACGGAACAGCGGGCTTGTGTGACAAGCGCATGAGCTTATCGATTAGAGCATGCTTGTGCATGAGAAGTAGAGTACTCGTGTAACATGAACATACCCAGTCATTAAGGTGGGACGATACCTTCTTTCAAGTCTCCGGAAACGGTGATGGGTTTGGTTCACTGATAATCCGCCATCCGGCATACTGGACAGTTAGAAACAGCAGTAGCAGCCCTCTCCCCTCACCAAGATCATATTACCTATGATATTTCGAGCATTGGGCCACGTGTATAGTACTCTACTGCCACTGCCACTCCGATGATAGCACTTTGTAGTTATAACAAAAATCATGTCGAAGAGTCTGTAGTGGAAACTACCGTAGAATCTCAAATGATTGGACAATGTGCCATGTAGTCGAGAATTCCCTACCTTAGAAAGGCGGGAAATCGCGGCGGGGGAAGAGCTGCTCAGCCCTTCTAAGAGACATGAAAAAAAATGAAAAAGATACCAGACCCCACCCGAGGAGACAGCTCCAATGACCTAGCACATTATTCAATTATTTGGGATGATACCATAATATTATAAGAATATGAGCCCCCGCTGATCGTATCCAACACCATCCAAACACAGGGCCTACTCCACGAATCACTGGTAGTCAGTACCTCCTAGCATACCCAGCCGAAACCTAGTTTCCCTAACAGAGAGCTGCACAAATTGGTTTCAGGATGCCCTCGCGGTGCCATCTCCTCCTCAATATATCCGTCGTTCTCTTGTGCTATCTGACCTCCGCCCACTCTGACAAAGACACCGCCGGTAATCTGACAACCGGCTTCCGCGAGGGCCCACCCCGCCAGGCTCCCCACTCCTCCAACAATAATTCCTGCAATCAAACGGCAGTGAAGAGTGGCCCCTTCGATCCCTGCCGCTATTTCTTGGAGGACGCCGCCGTGAACATCACATCCGGCAATTCCACTCGTATCCTTCTTAGTCAATGCTATGAAACGTGCGGCCTTGGGTATACTCGATATCCTCTCACAGACATTATAAAGAAGGCAGCATTATGGCTTATTCCCGTCTTCATGTTAGTCGGGAATTTTCAATTCCCACCTTTAAGACCTCTCAATAGCTTCTACATCGCAATACACCTGTTGGGGGACCCCATACACACAGTGTACAGTCTGCTAGTCAAACTTGAGGTTTCACGAAGGATACACGCGCGATGGGTCAATTCTCCGCCACCGATTAGGGAGGGGGAACTCTACGAAGATGAGAAGGGGCGGAGGAGAGCACTTCGGGATATTGCTACTGTCAATGTGCTCTTCGATGAATGGAACTATAACGCTGTTGGCGTGTATCCACAAATGAGAAGGTTATTCGATCGATTGGAGGGCGAGAAGAGGACAAACTTTATCGCTGCCTGCAGGGAGGCTGCCCATAAACTGTCTGATTCTCGGGTGAACGACTCTCTTCGAACTTGGCTAGCTGTAGGCGGATACATCGTCAGTGTCATCGCCTCATATATGAAAACAATTGAATCCGGAATGTCCAGTCGCAGAGCCCAAGCCCATACTCTAGGATTTACGATTCTCTACTCATGGCTTATTCCAGCAGCAGTGATAAGCGCCAATGTTGGTGGATTCGCTAGAACACGAGTCGGAAGGCGGGTGATAAGAGATGTCAAAGATGAGTTACAAGATGACTGGACGATCGCAGACCCAGATGATGTTACATACCTCTCAACCGTTAGGCTTCCGCTCTTAGATGGCCCCCTACTCAAGGACTCTACAAGGTTGGAAGAGTCATTCAGCTTCTTCGGAAGCTACAGTTTCCGTCATAACACGAGTCTGAAATTCCCCAGCCCAAGCGCACTAGAAGCCAGGCGAGCACACACCTGGAACCGACCAAATTGGTTCCTCCTACTCTTATCCTGCATGCCTATACTCATTGCAACCTTCAACGCCGTTCTCCTGAGCTGGATGCACCCTCCCAACGGCTTGGGATGCCGCTCACTAACCCAAATCGCCTTCTGCATAGCCTGGCTCCTAAGCGCACTCTTCACAAAACTCACAGGAAAATTATTCTCCGGGAAATACTACTTCCGCGTGGTCATCGTGAAGGATCTAATCCTTGCCGTAACGCAAGTCGGCTTCAGGCTAGCCGTTTTCGTAGGGTACTACAACAGCTGCTTATGTTGGTCAAACTACTTCTCGTTGACCCGCCGCGGGCAGGCCTACCTTGAAGTGGTCCAGCCAAAAGAGCTGGCGGTTATGGTGCGGATAAGGTGGCCAGTCATCATCATCGTGGGATTGTCGGCGCAGGGACTAATGTTACTAATAATATACCTCTGCTCGGGCAAGGGGCTGAAGATATTCGAGAGGAGTGAGGCGGAGCAGACGCGGATATTTGGAGAGTTGATGGAGCATGAGAAGAGTATTATTAGGAAGTGTAGTATTGCCAATTCGGAATACATAGGTGACGGGGGGGGGCGGAAGGGGAGTTCCGGTGAGGCGGGGAATGGGAAATTGTTTTTGGTACCGTTATTGGCGAAGTTGGGGGCTTTGGGGTAGTAGTTTTGTATGTTAGTTTCTTGGGCAAGCGGATGGACGAATTAATGAGTTATGAGTTTTTGTATCAAATTTTCGGGCTAGGTGTCTATTCTACCGTTAAATTTACCATTATGTCCCACTACCGTTGTTCTGCTCCACAGCCAAAAACACATGGAACATCATTTCCCGACTATTATTGTAATATTATTGCAGATATCCCAGTGCCGGTGCCGTGGTACAAGTACCATGCTCCCTGCTTCTGTGCCACGAGATCTTATCCACCAACTGTGCTGAGGGCCAAGCTCAAGTGAGGCGACCTCAACCCCTATTATATTGTCATGGCTAAAATTTAGTGAGTAGAATCACACGAAGCGCCAATCTTAGCTATTTTCCCGAAAGGGGGCAATAGCCAAGCAACCCTACTTGCAGACTCTTCCTACAAGAATGGCTCCATGATATATCATGTATTGAATTTAAAATGTACACCAGGGCCGTTGGACCATATAGCACTCAAGTTGGTGAGGAATTAGGGTCATGCTACGGGACTCAATTTTTCGAGATCCTATGTTCAATTCACACGAGAGTTACACTTTTTATCCCATCTCCATCTTCCTTTTAATTATGAGAACACATAAACTAGTTATACGGAGTGATGATAGTTGGGGTCTGGGGTATAATTTAGGATCAAGAGGTATCTAACTGAAATTCTAGAAACATCAGGGAAATTACCGAGAATTAAATGTAGCGCCCCGAGAAATCGTTATTAGTATAATATCTGTATTGGATGTAGACCGGAGTGCCGCCAGCGGAGAAGGTATGATACCAAAGGTATACCAGACTGCCTTTACCCTAATTACCTTTTGTTAACCCCTATAGGCTTAGGTTCGGTCTGCTGGGGTTACTATTCGCTGGGTCGTTATGGAAAACATCTACACATACAAGCCTGAAGCCCAAGTGTTGAATTCCACAACTAATTATTACCATTCTGTTCTGGATTTCCGAAGAGTGGTTTTCCCCATCCCGTTAGCTCCATCCTGGTACATCCACGAGTCACCAAGCTCAGTTCGCATGCCTCCCAAAAGGCAGCAATATCAGGAAACACTAAGGAGATATATTTGCCAATCCGTAAGCGAGAGATTAGTTTACCTTACTTAGGTCAAACCACCATGAGAGAACTTGTTAAGGGGGTTTTGAATTCGAAATTGGGATTGAATCTGCGGATCAAATTAGGTGCCCCGTTGAGGGTGGCAGATAAATGGCACGGTGGTAAAGTGAGCCGAATAGGACATGACTTCACCAATGCGGAGTTACCTATTAGAAGCCTATAGTCATAAACTTCGCTTTCTCGCTCAGCGCCCCCGTAAACTAATAGTAAAGACACGAGCAATATAGAACATAAGAAAATCATCCTGGCTCTCCCACCGATCACTACGCACATCCGTTTTCCCTTGTGCATGCCCCCACTCCCCTGCGTACACCCGCGATATCAAATGAAAGATGTGTCAATAGAGACTTCTCTGTGAACCATCCCAACTCCGGACTGGAAAAAAAGCCACCCACAACATTCTTGTAACCTTCACGATCCATCCCAACTCCAGTCCTTCACCCGCCCTAACAATCTCGAAAAAGGAAACCTATCTCCGAGAACCTCGATTCTGCCTCGCAGTTGGACTTGGAACAAATTGCATCTGTGCTCGGGAGTAAACCATCGTAGCGAAACCAACGATGCTTGCTACCCTTGGCGATCTATCATATTAGGGGAGAACATTATTAGAAGTGCTCGGTTTATGATGTGGCAGGGCTGAAGTGAGTGTCTGGATCGGTAAGTAGTTCTTATTGGTCAAATACCTCTCATAATAGAATAGGCTATGAACCTTATTTCCTCCCATAGGCCTCTGGGGAGACCCTATTTGCTTCTCCGTGGGATTTTTGCCCTTACTGACCATCAGGGGCCGAGTGACATTTTATGATCTCGTAAATTCCAAATGGGCTTGCCCGTGTTCTGTATGGCTGGCTAAGAGTGATTTCATGTACGTCGAGGATTTCCAGGCTTTGCGGTACCTTATCAATGTCAGGTGGCTTCAAAGTAGGCGTATCGGAGACTCGATCCCAAAGCCAAAAGTCCTGAGCTGGCCCGGGCCAAGAATCCCGGGGCTGAGGCTGAAGGTTTATTCGAGGGTAATTGGGGGCCCAAGCGCCACCCCGCGGGTTGGTTTGCGGGTTAGGTTGGCCGAAGAGGTTGTGTTGAAAGTAAGAGTACCGGTACCTCATTTGATTGCAGTGCCGGCGCCTAACCAATGGACTTTTGCAGATTGTCCAGCGTAGAGAGGTATTAGGTTTCGTAATACTAGTGAGTATACATGTCACCCGGTGCCCTTGATAGGGGGGATTCTGTATCATAAACGAGAGGCGCTTCGAAGGAAGACACCTTTAAGTATGGCTGAAGAGTAATTGGCCCCCGTGGCTTGACCTACGATTGAAACCGGAATAATCCAACCGAGTATTATGCAGTCGCAAGCCCCCTCCTCTGTGAGAGGTGCGAGAAGCAGCAAAGAAGAGAGCTACCGGTATTCTTGTTGGGTGTGTGGACTTATCATATGTGAGGTATGTTCGTTGTACTCGAGTATTCTAGTCGTACAAGAGAGAAGACTATTTAAGGAGAAACACCCGTGCCAAGCCCACTCCCGCACAACCAATGATAGGCCTAATCACAAATGTAGACAGGCCCTAGACTAACTCACAGACATGACCTAAGTAGCCGTATCTCAACATATCGTAAAGCTAACAGTGCTAACAATTCCATCGCTTCTGGAGACAAAAAACAAAAGAGAGAAAATCTTGCCAGCGGAGGAAACTCTGACCAAATAGCACTTGGTTCGGCTTCTACCGTATGCTGGCTGGGCAATCCATGCAGCGATGAACTTTGTTGGGTATCCAACTTTATTATCTCCGGACAGGTTCCTGTGATATCATTCTGTCCCAAGATAATTGATGCGCCGAGAACCAGAGTGGTATGGTGGGTCCTAAGGGTTGATAAGCCTTGTTGTACCATGCCTGATACAGTACTGGTATTCGAGCAACTTTATGATACTTGTAGCCGGAAACAAATTCCTAAAGACAGACTCGCAAAGACGTGCGGGGAAATCTTGGAGTATCTGACCGCCTACCTAAATACACAGGCCTTATTTTCATGCTCAGTACATCCCGCTATTATTGGTAGGCCCAGCAATAATATGGTACTGATACTATCTCTTAGATAGGATTTGGTTGAAAGGGCTGGCTTATTGCATCAGCAGGTGGAGGTGGTAATTTGGATAAGGTTGAAAGACACATGTCTTACAGAAGCAACATTGCCCACCTTATATTCAGGGTGTCTTCTATTTGTTCGGGAGTGCTTCCACAAGGATTTTAGGGCCCCCCTGCAGAAAACACGTGCCACAAAGCGGCAGCTACCTCGCCCCAAACCTTGACCTCAAGTGCCGATTAGCTGGCGAACCGAGGGGGGCCGCCAACTCGAGTACTAGTACTCGAGTGCAGTTGCAACTGGTTCGACCTACCAGGGAACACGCTACTATATTAATGCTTAAACGTGAGCTCTTGGGTCCGTAGACGAGCTGATTCGGGCTATATTTGCTCCTGTGTTGGAGCCCCGGGACCCTCTCGCGGACCTAGCGCACCTGTGTTGATACAGCCTCGAAAGAGGTTGTTGGGATATGTCGATCTAAAATAGCAACCCAAAGTATGGTATCATATCATTTTTGGACAGGTATCGGTATTCTACAAAGTCAGGTTGAGGTCTGTCCCAGCAAGTAGGGGCAGGCTGACAACACAAGGTTCCTTTTCCGCCTCGACTCTGAGGAGGGAAGATGCCGCTACCTCAGGGCTAGTATCCTCCCCTCATTCCCGAATCCTGAATTCTCCGGGAGCGATCTGTCATGACAAGTGGGCCCACACAGGTGCCAACATTTCACCTGTGCGAAGCCTGTCGCCCATTATTTCGTTCTTGTTGTATAGCTATGCAGCCCAAAAGAGCTACTCTAGGGCTAGGAAAGCCAGTGGCTTCAGCCACCTAATGCTGTACCTGCGGTGAGAATAAGTCCTGAGGCTCAGCCATCGCCTTATCACAACAACTCGAGTCAGTCAAAATCAATAGTCGCTACCAGATCCCATACTACTTGTAGAGAGAAGGAGGGAAATAAATATACAGACATCAGCATTAATGGTCATTATAGTTATGGTTGTAATTGCAATCACTATTGTGGTTATCATGGGAGTTGAATTTTGCGGGGATCGTGGCTGCGCCCAAAACTTGGGTGATAAAACTAGACTGCCGCATGCCAACCGGGGTCACATGAGCTTATCGATTAGAACATCCTTGTGCGTGAGGAGTACAGTACTCGCGTAACATGAATACATTCAGTCATTAAGGTGGGACGATACCTGCTTTTGAAGTCTCCGGGAACGGTGATATTTAGTTCACTAATAATCCGCCATCTATCATACCTAGCTACTAGACAGCTAGAAACAGCGGCAGTAGCCCTCCTCCCACACCATGATCATATTACTGATGATATTTCGAGCATTGGGCCACGCGTAGTGCTCTACCACTACCGCCATTCCAATGGTAAATCATTGTAGTAGTGACACAAAATCATGTCGCAGAGTCTGCGGTGGAAACTACCGTAGAATCTCAAACGATTGGACTACGTGCTATGTAGTCGAGAATTCCCAACCTCGGAAAAAGGGAGAAATCGCTGCGAAAAAAGAGCTGTTCAGCCCTCTGAGAGACATGAAAGAAAAATGAAAAAAATACCAGACCCCACCTGAGGAGGCAACTCCAAAGACCTAGCACATTATTCAATTATTTGAGATGATACCATATTATAAGAATATGAGCCCCCGCTGATCGTATCCAACACCATCCAAACACAGGGCCTACTCCACGAATCACTGGTAGTCAGTACCTCCTAGCATATCCAGCCGAAACCTAGTTTCCCTAACAGAGAGCTGTCCAAATTGGTTTCCGAATCACCACACAACCCAGTTCCATTTCAGAATGCCCTCGCGGTGCCATCTCTTCCTCGATATATGCATCATTCTCTTGTGCTGTCTGACCTCTGTCCGCTCTGACAAGGACACCACCGGTAATCTGACAATTCCGAGGCAAGGCCCCCTCGAGCGCTCACCCCTCCCCCTCGAGACTCTCCGCCTCCTCAACCATAGTGCTTGCAATCGAACAACATTGGAGATTGGCCCCTTCAATCCCTGGGACTACTTCGTGAAGGCCGCTTCCGTGAGCAAAATTTCCGGCGGTAGCACTCGTCGTATGCTTCTTAGTTATTGCCATGCAATCTGCGGCCCCGGATATACTCGATATCCTCACTTACACAGTATAAAAAGGGCGGTGTTATGGCTTATTCCCGTCTTCATGTTGGTCGGGAATTTCCAATTCCCACCTTTAGGACCTCTCAATAGCTTCTACATCGCAATACACCTGTTGGGGGACCCCATACACACAGTGTACAGTCTGCTAGTCAAACTTGAGGTTTCACGAAGGATACACGCGAATTGGGTCAATTCTCCGCCGCCGGTGAGGGAGGGTGAACTCTACGAAGATGAGAAGGAGCGGAGGAGAGCACTCCGAGATATTGCTACTGTCAATGTGCTCTTCGATGAATGGAACTATAACGCTATCGGCGTATATCCACAAATGAGAAGGTTATTCGATCGATTGGAGGGCAAGAAGAGGACAAACTTTATCGCCGCCTGCAGGGAGGCTGCCCATAGACTGTCTGATTCCCGGGTGAACGATTCTCTTCGAACTTGGCTAGCGGTAGGCGGATACATCGTCAGTGTCATTGCCGCATATATGAAAACAGTTGAATCCGGAATGCCCAGTCGCAGAGCCCATACTTTAGCATTTTCGATTCTCTACTCGTGGCTTATTCCAGCAGTTGTGGTAAGCGCCAATGTTGGTGGATTCGCCAAAACACGAGCCGGAAGGCGGGTGATAAGGGAGATCAAAGACGAGTTACAAGATGACTGGACGATCGCAGACCCTGCAGATGTTACATACCTCTCAACCGTTAGCCTTCCGCTCTCAGATGGCCCCGTACTCAAGGATACTACAGGGCTGGAAGAGTCATTCAGCTTCTTCGGAAGCTACAGTTTCCGTCATAACATGAGTCTGAAATTCCCCAGCCCAAGCGCACTAGAAACCAGGCGAGCACACACCTGGAACAGACCAAATTGGTTCCTCCTACTCTTATCCTGCATTCCCGTACTCACCGCAACCTTCAACGCCGTTCTCCTGAGCTGGATGCACCCTCCCAACGGCTTGGGATGCCGTTCACTAACCGAAATCACCTTCTGCATATCCTGGCTCCTAAGCGCACTCTTCACAAAACTCACAGGAAAATTATTCTCCGGGAAATACTACTTCCGCGTGGTCATCGTGAAGGATCTAATCCTTGCCGTAATTCAAGTCGGTTTCAGGTTAGCCGCTCTCGTAGGGTACTACAACAGCTGCTTATGTTGGTCAAACTACTTCTCGTTGACCCGTCGCGGGGCAGCCTACCTTGAAGCGGTCCAGCCAAAAGAGCTGGAGGATATGGTGCGGATAAGGTGGCCAGTCATCGTCGCCGTGGGATTGTCGGCCCAGGGACTAGTGTTACTAGTAATATGCCTCTGTTTGGGCAAGGGGCTGAAGATATACGAGAGGAGTGAGGCGGAGCAGACGCAGTTATTTGGGGAGTTAATGGAGCATGAGAAGAGGATTACTAGGGAGTGTAGTGTTGCCAATTCGGAATCCATAGGTGACGGGGGGAGCCGGAAGGGGAGTGTTGGTGAGGCGGGGAATGGGAAATTGTTTTTTGTACCGCTATTGACGAAGTTGGGGGCTTTGGGGTAACTTTAGTAGCTTTGTATGTTAGTTTCTTGGGTAAGCGGACGGCCGAATTAATGAGTTATGAGTTTTTGTATCAAAATTTTGGGCTAGGTGCCTATTCTATCTTTAAACCCACCATTATCTCCCACTACCGTTGTTCAGCTCCACAGCCAAAAGCACATGGAACATTATTTCTTGATTATTATTGTAATATTATTGCAGATATCCCAGTGCCGGTGCCGTGGTACAAGTACCATGCTCCCTGCTTCTGTGCCACGAGATCTCATCCACCAGCTGTGCCCAGGGCCAAGCTCATGTGAGGCGATCTCAATTCTCATTATACTATCATGGCTAAAATTTAGTGAGTAGAATCACACGAAGGGCCAATCCTAGCTATTCCCCCGAAGGGGTGCAATAGCCAAGCAACCCTACTTGCAGATTCTTCTTACCAGAATGGCTCCATGATACATGTATTGCATTTAAAATGTACACTTGGGCTATTGAACTATATAACACTCAAGCTGGTGAGGAATTGGGGCTATACTACTCGCTGGTCTTTGCCAAGAATACCTCCGCCAGCCGTTGTTTTGCTGGAGTCCCCGCCAAATATTCTGCTCATGGAGGTATTCTTGGTAAAGACGAATGGGTGCAGGAGTCATAATTTTCCGGGATCCTATGTTCAATTCACACGGCAGTTATACTTTTATCCCATCTCCATCTTCCTTTCAATTGTGAGACACACAAACCAACGATATGCAGTAGTGTGGATTGGGGTCTGGAGTATAGGATCAAGAGGTATCTAACCTGAAATTCTGTTGGAAAAGCTGCTCGGCATGTTAGTTTCTTTTGTTTCATCAAAGAACAGAGATTAAGAAAGATGTTTTCATTGACGGATGGATAGGACAAGTGGAAAGCATGAAAGCTACGGGAATGAAAGAAGTTTTCTTTTGTCATACATTTCATTTGTTCAGGGATAACAGAGTGTTTATTTCATTTGTTTCTTTGAAGGATAGACAAGGCGATAAGGAGGCATTTGCGGAATGAAGTGGAAATGTGTGGTGATGGTTGGAAGACTGAGAATGGTGTTTTGCTTTTCATATATACTTCTGTCATTACCGTCAGTATAGCAAGTAACTCATCGACGAATATACCTCAAGTTTCTCGCTATCATTATCCTCTCTCCCACTGTTGCTCTTTTGGTGCCGTATTTGCGCTTATTTCGTTTAAATTCTAGAAACATCAGGGATATTACAGGGGAATTAAATCTAGGACCTCGAGAAATCATTATTAGTATCTGTATTGGAGGTAGGCGTGAGTACGGCCGGCGGAGAAGGTATCCTACGGAAACACAACAGTAAGCCATGGCGGGTTTGGGGGAAAAGTTGGGGCAGGGGAATCAAAAAGTATTACGTATGAGACCCAGAGCCTTGATTAGCTGTTAAAATTTCATGCCTTATTGCGCTATATTGCTATACATATGATATGGTTCAGGCTGCTTATACACAACACCTCGATTGAAGCAACGGGGGACGCCGTGGCATAAATTTGGCACAAAAACAGAAGCAATTAAGCCCCAACCTTAACAAAATTAGAATAAAGAAACAAAACAAAACCCTCTACTACAGCAGTTTGAACATCTGCAAAAAGATTTCATAGTCGATTTTATGCCAAGGTGTCCCCCGTTGCTTCAATCGAGGTGTTGTGTATAAGCGTCCGGAACCATACCAAGGGTATACCAGACTGTCCCTGCCCTAGTTACCTTTTGGTAACCCTTGTGGGCTTGTGTTCAGTCCACTGGGCTTACTATTTGCTGGGTCGTTATGGAAAACTTCTTCTACATACACAAGCCCGAAGCCCAAGCGTTGAACTCCACAACTAATTATTATGAATACCATCCCGTGTTTTGACTTCTGGAAGAGTGATTTTCCCACTCTGTTTGGTCCATCCCGGTACACCCATGAACCACCAAGCTCAGTTCGCATGCCCCCCAAATGGCAGCAATTTCAGAAAACACTATCGAGATAGATTTGTCAATCTGTAAGATCTGGGGTTGGAACAACCCATTGCCAATGGGGCAAAGCGCACAGTCTTGCCCGGGGGTGGTAGAAAACAGGTTAGTCTAAGTCGACGCGTCCTCCCCCGGGGGCCATAGCTCCAGCTCATATAGGGCGACCGCACTCCCGGGAGTTGGAGACCTCCAAGCTCGCTACAACTCGCATTCTCGTCTCCAAGCTCGCTACAGCTCGCGTTCTTTGTTTTCCCACCCACCACCCCTTGCGACTTATATGGCGCCCTCATTGT
>Ga0307509_10004711_pt1 | contig 19460 bp, 14 predicted proteins | sample 10_EM_MG_FD_202245 | JGI IMG/M metagenome (GOLD analysis project Ga0307509, IMG submission 202245) | Populus trichocarpa ectomycorrhiza microbial communities from riparian zone in the Pacific Northwest, United States - 10_EM | ecosystem: Host-associated > Plants > Roots > Unclassified | place...
ACAGTCCTGCGGTGTTTACAAAAGACGGACGCCGTGCCTGGCCGTCCTTACCCACCCTGCCCGGGACGGACGGGACTATAGGACGCCAGGGCCCTGGCGTCCGGACGGGACGGTTGGGAACACTGCTCGCGCCTAACGAATCGAAAACAAACACTTTGCCACCTTCCGGTTTCTAGCTCCTTCCTGCTGATCCTATAGCACTTCCGCTTTTCTCCCGGCTTTCCTGAAAGCTGCATGATCCCCAAACTATCACGTATTCTTGCATTCACAATGCTTTCCCGAATGTACAAACTAAACGCCTAAAGCTGAACTCTACACCTGAAGCCAAAACGAGTCTCTGAAGACAAACCTGTGCCTCGATCCTCAGTGCAAATCCAAAGCCACAAACAAGCATGCTCCAGGAAGCTATCTGAACAAAGGAAGTATCTTTAGAGTATGGCGAGCAGCACTATTTTTTCAACACACTTTCCCATACCCGTTCTGTCGGCATATCGCCTGAAGCATCCTCCCGGCTCCCGTAACAAAGCCAAGCATTTTACAAATCGGCTATGGTTGAACGGCGAATAACGGCGGCGATAAAACGGCGAGTGATAGGCGATGAAACGAAACAAACGCCAAGGCAAGGCAACACTAGATAGATCGCACAACACAGAAGCGGGGGAAAATCTTTCTCTTCTGCAACACACTCACACTCACGATGCTCACTAACTAACATAACCAACGGCGAAGACAGAAGTATATAGGAAAAAACAACAATATCTTCCATCTACCCACCGAGTCCAATCCTCTCATCGATCGTCATACTGATCCACGCTCTTCCACGCATACTGCCGTTTCTATGCCGGCCCCCAGACCTTCCATGCTTGCCCCCGCTCTTCTGCGCAGGTCTCCCTTTTCTCCAGTGAAGAACAATCATGCTAACAAAGGAAAGAACAAAGAAAACTCTTCCAGGCTCCATAGCCTACTCGCATTCGAGTCGCTCTCACCGATCGCAAGTGCCTTCCCGGAGGTTTGTCGAGTGCACGCTGTGCCGATGCTGAGTTTGCTGGACAAGATATGCTTCCGGGTGTTCGCTTTCCTTCCGATGGATGTATTGATCCAGTGCACATGTCAGATAGTTCTTTGTCTGAACGATATCGAGGTAGGATAGGTGCGGGGCCGCCGGACTGATATGCGGCCGGGGTTAATATGGTGAGCAGCAATTGACCATTTCCAACAAAGCACAACCGCCCAACAACAGCCTCTTCCTCATTTTTCTGCTATTCATGAACCACTTCTGCCTTGTCTACCTACTATTTCTATTATCCATCGTGTCTAATAATTTCACACTAATGCAAACATACATTTAATTCCTTTTCCTTTACCCACCAGCCCACAGGGTTCATTGGATTAGCCCAGGCTTTCCTTCTTTGGGTTCGGCTGGGTCGGGCTCAATATTGGTTGGGCTTGGGCTGGGTCGGGTTGGCCCTTTTTTGACCCGGGCTCGCCCATCGGAAGGCTTGTCGGGCGCCCAGGGAGTGTCTCAGGATGTAGAGCAAGAGCTTCCGTTCTTTGGGGGGGTCTACTGTTTAAGAGGGCAACTGTAGGTCTCTACAGTCCTCTACGGATCCGCAACTCCCGAACGGTATCTGCAATCCTCACGCGTCACCTGCAGTCCCCACCAATTACCTATAGGGCCCCGCAATTACCTGTAGGGCCAGTCAACTTCCTTCAAGGGCCAACCGGTTACCTGCAGGGTTCCCCCGTCATCCCGAGTTACCCGGGAAATTGCACCGCCTAAGACACGTGCAGTCCCCGCCGCCTTTCCCGGTCAGTTTTCCGGATGGATGCCAAGATGCCCGCATGGGCCCGAAGACGGATGGACTGGACGTTAAGGAGCACTGGATCAAACTAGATCTCTCAAGCTCATGGAAACGGAAAGAACGAAAGGTGGAAAAGAGGAGGGAAATTCGGGCACAATCATGTCATTTTTGTCATTGACAGTGGTTGCCCGCCCCAAACCCTAGGGATGTCGTGAGAGGAGGTGGGCCCTGGTGGAAGGGTAGAAAAAGGCACCCACATACAGTGTTACCAACCGTCCAGTCCGTCCGTCTTCGGGGGAGGACGGACTACGGCTCATAGCCCGTCTTTTTGGGGGCGCTAGGACGGACTACGCCCGGGAAGGTGAGGACCGGACGGACCATAGTCCCAGCGCTTGGACCTCCTGTACTGAAATTATACACCTCCAAACGAGTTCTTTTCACATCATGAGACATCACTCTTGTAGTCCTCGGCCGTCCCCTGCCGTCCCCCGTAGTCCCCCACCGTCCCTGGCCGTCCTCACCCTTTCCCAGCCGTCCTCAATAGTCCCCTGCCGTTCCCTGCAGTCCCCCGCCGTCCACCCCCTGCCCTGAGCTAAAATGTCTTACCCTGTAGGGCCCGCCGTCCTCAACTTAGGCCGCCCAGGAACGACTACAGATAGCCGTCCCGGACGGTTGGGAACACTGCCCACATACCTCTCTGGGATAGTTACCTCGATGAGCACCTCCAACAACCACTGAGAAACCCTATAAAATATAACAAAGTCTTATGCAAACTAGGAAACGTGAGTGATTGTACCCGCGACCGTAACTCCTTTCCCACTCCCACAGTATCAAGCTCATATTCCATGTTTGCGTAGGTCTAGAGCTACTGCGCCTTTGTTTTTGTTTATACATAAATCCATAGTTCTATAGGCTCTAGTTCTATGCACATAGCCTCGGTTATTTGCACCGGCCCTTTGCAGTGTTGAAACCGTCGATAGGAACTGTTGATTCAAGTTTCGTTTTATTTTTTTATCGTGCATTAGTTTGTGTTTCTCCTCGTCTCATCAACAGTATTGGAAACAATCGTGCAGTAGTTACAGTTTCTCCTCGTCTCATCAACAGTATCTGGAACACTCTTGTTACGAACTAGCTCTTATCTGTATCATGTGGAGGAAAAGCTTTTCTAGTTACTTTCTTATTGCGCGTTGTTCACAGGATAAAAGCAGGACTTTTTTCCTTATTCTTTTATTTTGATCATCAGTCTTTTCTCGTTCACGTCCTCACTCTTTTATCTTGTTTCTATAAGTCAATCAAACTACGTTCGCTCCCCCATAACATATTAAGATGCAGTATATGCAAAATTGCTTGTTTTTGGGAATATCCGAGAACTATGATTGTCTGTGAACTCTAGGTTTAAGCTGCGTCCTGTGGGGGGCTTCAAAATCCAGTGAATTCATCTAGTGTGTGTTAAGCAAATCCTATACGACAGACGACAAATATAGTGGTCGACGGCGGTGTCCTACTTTTGCGCATGACAATGTGGTACAAAGTAAAACTCTGGGTAGTATGTGGCTTTCACATCGCCAAATTTTGTCTATAAGTAGAGGGGCTCCTCCCCCCCCCTCATCTTCTTTGATGCTATAGTACTGTGGGGTTCCAAGTAAGCCTACCGATATTACGAAAGTGTTTCCTGTATTTTACGTTCGTAGCCCAAAGTTTACATAGCTAGGTGTTAGACGGGTGGAGCAAGGGGGCAGGGATTAGTAACAGAGGGCAAGGATCGTAGGGTCTGGTGGAAGTCGAGGAGGCAACGGTCACAGGAACACAAGGGAGAACAGACGAGGGAACAACGACGAAAAAAAAAGAACAACGCGGACCTTGTGTTTGGTCGATAGAGACTTTTCTTTTCTCCACCGGTTTTTTTCATTGTCTTTAGTTTCTTTCACTCTACTCAGTGTGTGAGCGGCGATTGCCCACCTTGGTACTGTTTGGTTTCTAGATCGTGATATCATTTCCGTGTTTTCCTCCGTCGGTTTGTTCTTCAGTTTACTCTTAGGTTCGTATCACCCTTGGGGAGATAATATCTGCCCGGACGGAAGTTATCGTTTCAGTACTGCTTATAAAGCGCTGTTGGGATACAACGAGAAAATTACACAAACGTCGAGGTAAGGTTTCCCAATTTCTCATTAACTCTCTTACTAGTTTGTGTATTCAAGACTAACTTGTGAAATACACCAGGTGCGAAAAGTAGTTCGAATTCCACAGAAGATTGTTTCTCACTAGTGAGAAAATATCCATCATGGGTTTCCGCGGTACTCTTCTATCCTCTTCCACTGTGGTAATGAACGCTTGCTAATATAACTTTTATATGATAGTATTCATTTCCACCTACGCAAACCCGTTGAGCACCATCGCAGCCGCCGTCGTTACCTGTGCGACTGTCGTCTATCTTGATAAGAAGAAGAATATTCGTGCGAGCAGGAATGGACTCAAGGCAGATATTGTCAAGAATGAACTCAGGGCAGATATTGATGGGGGTCAGGAAGGGGCTCACCCAAGCGGAGCTGAGGTTTGATAGGGAGGGCTGTGCCCCTCTCAAGGCTGCGGAGGAGGCCTGAAAGTGATGAGGAGGTTTAGTTTGGTGCGGATCACGGAACCCATTCTGTGCTCCAACTAATATCATTGACATGGCGTTGGTTTACCCTTATCAGGATGTTTTTTTTTAAAAATTTCATTTTTTACTTTTGTTAGTTGCTGTTAGCTGTGTTAGCTATACGATATGTTGAGGTCACGGTACGGCTACCCACTAAGGTCATGTCTACGGGTTAGGTCTATCATTGGTTGTGCGGGAGTGGGCTCGGCACGAGTGTTTCCTTTAAGTAGTTTCTGTCTTGTACGACTGGTCATTAACTAGCATCTCATCTCACACAACGTACCACACACACATTCCAACAGTTACCAGCAAATATTGGAGGACTATCCATAGTGTTTTTCTGTTGCACGGCATCCTTGAATGAATCCTTTATAAAAATGTAGCCAATCTTCCAAAGGGAAACAAGTGTAATAAAATAGTAAATAACAAGGTAAGAAGCAAAAAAACGGGCATGGTGAAAGAACAACCAGAGAAACCAAGCCCAGATGTCTGTTGGTCCTTTCCTGCAGATGGTGTGGTTCCATTTGATGGTGCCAAATAAAAGCACAAAGGAAGGAAAGAATAGAAGTACCCCGCGACAGAGATAGGCTCTAAGCGTAGCCGAACATGAAAAAAAAACGGTGGACTGGTTCGCTGCTCTATCTGCTAACCTAGAACAGGCTAGGAGGTAGCTCTCTCCCTCTAATTAACAACACAGTAAAAACTCACAAACTCTGACAAAATACACTATCTTTAGACATGGATAGATAGGGACTGTAAAATAGCGAAACGAAACGAAGCGAAACGGCCAAACACAATGAGTTTACACACAGGGCTGTCGCACACACAGGAGCGGGGAATTGAATAATTAAATTTTGGTTTAAACTATAAAGTTATGGAGTGACTACCCGTCCAGAAGCTCTCTTCATTCAACGATAACACTCCCTAACAACTAGCTAACCACGATAACCGGAGTATATATCAACTACAACAATACCCCATGGGCCCATATATGTCTAGACTATTCCATGTATGTCCCACTTTCCCCTCATTAACTTTCGGGCTAACAAAAGAAAACAAACCCCCACTGCCCATAGCCTCTGGGAATATGGCATCGTTGTGTCTTTCTCTTTCGCCTGGCCCTACAGTGTTCTCGCCTTTCTCCCCCTGGCTGCGCGGTTCCAAAACTCTTGTGCATTTCTGCATTCAAAATGCTTTTCACAAACGTAGGACACATGCTCGAAGCCACAACAGATGCCCGATTCCTAAGCGCGTCCCCGAAGCGACAAACAAGCGTCCCCGGAGGCTGTCTGAACAACAAAGTAAATATCCGGAGAGCCCGCCAAGAGGCATGACATTGTTTCCAATACTACCCGTCCACAGGTTGCAGCTAATCCACAACCCTGGAGTGTTTGCGAGCTCAACTTATTAGCCGATCTCCGACTTATCAACCTAACATAACATTCAGTTTTAGACTTGGGCGGCGAAACGATACACGGCGAAACGATAGTATAGCGACAACGAAAGGAAAACGATAAACGCCAAGGAACTCACGCCCAAACGATCACACTCTGGAGCGGGGAAAAACTCTTCACTACCTAACAACAACTACTGTCTCTAGCTCAACGAGAGACCACGATGCTCGATGCTCTACTCAACTCTGACTAACTAAAAAGGGCGATCACAGGAGTATATATCAATCACGAAGACATGATATCCACCCATGAGGCACCACACTACTCCATGTGAGTCTCTCCTTCCCTCGTGAGCACTCCCGGCTAACTAAAAAGAAAACAAAAACCATTCCCTCCTCTTTCACGCTAGGCTTGTGGTGCTGCGGCTTTTCGCCCGGCTCTCCCGAAAGCTGCACTATCCCAAAACTATCGCGCATTCCTGCATTCGCAATGCTTTCCCTAACCTATAGACCAAACGCCCAAGGCCAAAACATATGCCCGAATCCTCAGCGCATATCCGAAGCAACTCTGAACAAAGGAAGTATCGTGAGTATGGAGAGCAGCACCATTTTCAACACAGAGCGTACTCTATATAGCATTTATGTTCAGATCTATTTCCAAAGGCCCAGGATGTTTCCCGATACATTTGATTAGTAGCTTGGATATTTTCGTTTTGTAGACTTGAATAGCATGCCTTTCTTTAATATATGCCCCCATCCAGGATTCCCAACCGTCTAGCCTGTCAATCTCGGAGGTAGGACAGGGTATTGTCTATAGTCAGTCTTTTTGAGGTGCTAGGACGGAGGATGCTCGGGAAAAATGGCACGACTTGTTGGGGTATAGGGGACTTCTGTCTCCTAGTCTCGGGTTCGATGAACTAAAAAGACTTTGTCGCAGAGTGTGTTTTGGCAGCTGCTAGAGAGTGGTAGGATTGCCTGACACCAACCGGTTATGTTCCACTTTTTTCATTCCCGACAAACCAAAACCGGCACCTATTCCGAAGCCACCTAAAGAGTATATGAGCAGACCGAGCCACTGCCCCCGCTGCGAGAAACAAGCTGTATCCCCACCCAGATCACCGGACACTTGAATTGAAAAACCCAATACTTCCCCCCTCGAGGAGTTGAATAAGCGAGACAGAGGTGAAAATAAGGAGATAAAAAACACAAAGTTCCACGGCATTTGTTTGAGAGTTATTCCACCGTAATGAGATTGTTTCAGAGGGCATAGAAGCAACTGGAATTAGGAAAATCAAGGAAACAACAACGCAAAGAGCCCAACGAATGAGAGTATTTTACTATGTATTTACGCTTTAATTCTTCCTTTATTTTGGTTTTCATGATAATGGGGAGAGCTCTTTGTCGTGGCCGAAGTTTTTCCTATCACTTGGTAAGCGGTTAATTTTGTCCAGGAACAATAAACAAGATGTTTCATTTTCACTTCGGCGAGTCAACAACACACCCCCGAACAGGTTAATACTAAATGAAGGGACATAACTGTCACCACAACTACCATTCCCCCAATGTCAGCGTTCCTAGGCGTCTATTCTGTCCGTCTCCGGGCCCGGAGAGGACGGACAGGTATCTTGGCGTCCACCCAGACGAGATGACGGGTGACGACTGCAGGTAGGATTCAGAAGCTGCCGATCTGTCAAGTACTGTAGGACACTACAGTCACCCTCGTGGATTGCAGTCTTTCCCAAAGGACGGACGCTGTTGCCCTACAGCTTGAGACAGACGCTCGGGACGCCCTGGGCTGTAGTCCAGGGGGTGCGTACCGGACGGACGGGATGTTTGGGAGCACTGCCCCCCATTTTCCCCACAAAGACTACTGCCTCACCACATAGGGCCCGCCGCCGGACCCAGAGACTGCATCTCCTGACTTTCGCTGCCCCAGAGACAGTGCACACAGCCGTCCAGTCTCGTCCGGTACTGTTAGCAGTCCCCCCGTTGACACCACCGGGCCCCGGACGGTTTGGAACACGATCCCCACCCCACCACGCTGCGGCTTGGGCTGTGCTGACTGGGTACTTCTAGAGACAGGAATTCCGCACTCACAAGTGGTAGCAATAGCAGCAAGGTCCAGCTGCACCCCTTCCAAGGCACAGAGGGATCTGAGTGCAGTATGGATTTGAGTCTCGATGTCTTTGTAGGACTCTATTCATTAGCCAGGGAGAATAATGAGTGGCTCCGGAGGCATCCCTATGGTTGAGAAAGGAGAAACTCACATTGAGCTGGTGGGTTAAGTTAAACTTTTTTCTTCCTCTTTCCTGTGTTTCTTCTCTTTGGGCTTTCTGTGGGCTCATTGGCTTGTCTACTCGAACTCTAACTACTCGATATGTCCTCCTTTAATACTTAGGCATTTATGCACCTTGTGCCCCTCGGACACACATATCCAAGCCTACTCGCTCCGGCCTCTTCTCAAAGAGCTCCTCTGGGTCAACCTCAAACTCCTCCTCCAGCAGCTTGGTTTCCTGGGGGGGGGGGGAGGCTTCGAGATTCAATGAATCCATCTAGTGTGTACTAAGCCAAGTCTCTATGAATAAGCAACATTGAAAGATGACAAATATTGTGGTCGGTGGCGATGGCCTACTTTTGGACGTGGAAATGTGACGCAAAAGTAAAACTCTGAGTAGCATGTGACTTCCACATAGCCAAATTTTCTCTATAAGTAGAGGAGTGCCACCACAGATCCTCTTCAACGCTACACTCACTACCGCTCACAAAGCACTGTTTGAACACAACAAGCAAATTACAGAAACATCGAGGTAATACTTCCCAATTTCGCATTGACTCTCTTACTAGTTTTAGTATCAAAGACTAACTTCCGAAATCTGGCTGTGGGGAAAGTAGTTCGAAGTCCACAGAAAACTATTTCTCATTATCGACATAACACTGATCATGGGTCTCGGCTGTACTCTTCTATCCCCTTCCTTTCGTGGTAACGAATGCTTGCTAATAAAACTTTCAAACGATAGTATTCATTTCCACCTATGCAAACCCGTTGAGCAAGCTCGCAGCCCTGGGCATTGTCGGTACCACGGTTGTCTATCTTGATCAGAAGAAGGATATTCGTGCGAGAAGGAAGGGACCCAAGGCCCATCTTGATGGAGTTAAGAATAAACTCAAGGCAGATATTGATGGGGTCAAGAAGAAGCTGACCCAAGCGGGGATGAGGTTTACCGCCAATAGTCAGTATGGCCAAGGTGTCTCTGTCGGCTCGGGTTATACAACGACGAAATATCTCACCGGCGAAAGGCAAACCAAGGGCCAGGGGATAGGAGATATTGCAGACGGTTTTAGGTTTGGTACGCAGGGCTGTGCCCCTCTCAAGGCTGCGGAGGAGGCCAAAAATTGCTAAGGTTTAGTTTGGTGCAGATCACAGATCCCATTCTGCTCCAACCAACATCGTTGCTATGGCGTTTGTTTACCCTTATCATGATGTTTTTTTTTAAAAAAAGTATTTTTTAATTTTGCTAGTTACTGTTAGCTGTGTTAGCTATACGATATGTGGAGGTCACGGTACGGCTACCCCCTTAGGTCATGTCAATGGGTCAGGTCTATCATTGGTTGTGCGTGAGTGGGCTTGACACGGGTGTTCCCTTTAAGTAGTTTCTCTCTTGTACGACTAGTCATCAACTAACATCTCATCTCACACAACGTAGTCCCTGTCTATCCATGTCTAAAGATAGTGTATTTTGTCAGAGTTTGTGAGTTTTTACTGTGTTGTCAATTAGACCGAGATAGCTACCTCCTAGCCTGCCCTAGGTTAGCAGATAGAGCAGTGAACCAGTCCACTGTTTTTTTTCATGTTTGGCTACGCTTAGAGCCTGTCGCTGTCGCGGGGTACTTCTGTTCTTTCCTTCCTTCGTGCTTTTATTTGGCACCATCAAATGGAACCACACCACCTGCAGGCAAGGACCAACGGACATTTGGGCTTGGCTTCTCTGGTTGTTCTTTCATCATGCCCGTTTTTTTGCTTCTTACCTTGTTATTTACTATTTTATTGCACTTTTTTCCTTCCCTTTTGAAGATTGGCTACATTTTTATAAAAGATTCATTTAAGGATGCTGTGCAACATAAAAACAGTATGGAGAGTCCTCCAATATCTCGTGGTAACTGTTGGGATATGTGTGTGGTGTAAAATCGCGAAACGAAACGAAACGGCTAAACGCAATGAGTTAACACACAGGACTGTCGCACACACAGGAGCGGGGAATTGAATAATTAAATTTTGGTTTAAACTATAAAGTTATGGAGTGACTACCCGTCCGGGGGCTCTCTTCATTCAAGGCGATGACACTCCCCAACAACTAGCTAACCACGATAACCGGGGTATGTATCAACTACAACAATACCCCATGGGCCACCACACATGTCTAGACTATTCCATGTATGTCCCACTTTCCCCTCGGTGACTTTTGCGCTAACAAAAGAAAACAAACCCCCACTACCCATAGCCTCTGGGAATATGGAATCCTTGGGTCTTGCTCTTTCGCCTGGCCCTACAGTGTTCTCGCCTTTCTCCCCCTGGCTGCACAGTTCCAAAACTCTTGTGCATTCCTGCATTCAAAATGCTTTTCACAAACGTAGGACACATGCTCGAAGCCACAACAGATGCCTGATTCCTAAGCGCGTCCCCGAAGCGACGAACAAGAGTCCCCGGAGGCTGTCTGAACAACAAAGTAAATATCCGGAGAGCCCGCCAAGAGGCATGACATGGTTTCCAATACTACCCGTCCACAGGTTGCAGATAATCCACAACCCTAGTGTGCTTGCTAGCTCAACTTATTAGCCGATCTCCGACTTATCAACCTAACATAACATTCAGTTTTAGACTTGGGCGGCAAAACAATACACGGCCAAACGATAGTATAGCGACAACGAAACGAAAACGATAAACGCCAAGGAACTCACGCCCAAACGATCCCACTCTGGAGCGGGGAAAAACTCTTCACTACCTAACAACAACTACTGTCTCTAGCTCAACGAGAGACCACGATGCTCGATGCTCTACTCAACTCTGACTAACTAAAAAGGGCGATCACAGGAGTATATATCAATCACGAAGACATGATATCCACCCATGAGGCACCACACTACTCCATGTGAGTCTCTCCTTCCCTCGTGAGCACTCCCAGCTAACTAAAAGGAAAACAAAAACCATTCCCTCCTCCTGGCTTCCAGCTCTTTCACGCTAGCCTTACAGTGCTGCCGCTTTTCGCCCGGCTCTCCCGAAAGCTGTACTATCCGAAAACTATCGCGCATTCCTGCATTCGCAATGCTTTCCCTAACCTATAAACCAAACTCCCAAGGCCAAAACATATGCCCGAATCCTCAGCGCATATCCGAAGCCACTCTGAACAAAGGAAGTATCGTGAGTATGGTGAGCAGCACCATTCCCAACACAGAGCGTACTCTATACAGCATTCATGTTCAGATATATTTCCAAAGGCCCAGGATGTTCCCTAATACATTTGATTAGTAGCTTGGATATTTTCTTTTTGTAGACTTGAATAGCATGCCCTTCTTTAATATATGCCCCCATCCAGTATTCCCAACCGTCCAGCCCGTCAATCTCTGGGGTAGGACAGCGCTATAGTCTATAGTCAGTCTTTTGGAGGTGCTAGGACGGAGGATGCTCGGGAAAAATGGTACGACTTGTTGGGGTATAGGGGACTTCTGTCTTCTAGCCTCAGGTTCGACGAACTAAAAAGATTTTGTCACACAGTGGGTTTTAGCAGCTGATGGAGAGTTTCTGGGTTTGCCTGACACCAACCAGTTATGTTCCCCTTTTTTCATTCAAACCAAAACTGGGACGTACTGCAAAGCCACCCAAAGAGTAGATGAGCAGACCGAGCCACTGCCCCCCGCAGAGACACAAGCTGTATCCCGACCCAGATCACCGGACACTTCAATAGAAAAACCCAATACTTCCCCCTCTAGGAGTTGAATAAGCCAGACAGAGGTGAAAATAAGGAGATAAAAAACACAAAGTTCCACGGCATTTGTTTGAGAGTTATTCCACCGTAATGAGATTGTTTAAGAGGACAAAGAAGCAACTGGAATTAGGAAAATCAAGGAAACAACGCAAAGAGCCCAATGAATGATATTTTGACAGTTTGAATTTCTCTGGACCCATCCCCGCCATAAGCTATTTATCCTCCTCCCCACTCAAGCTTAGTATGGTCCGTGGACAAAATTAACCGCATGCGAATAATCGATGGCAACTCAGTCTTCCTCATAATTGCACACTTCCAACTCTACCAGAAGGTATTTCCCTGGATCAATTTCTACTCTGTATTTTACAAAGTATTTACATTTAATGTTTCCTTTATTTTTGGTTTTCATGATAATCGGGAGAGCCCTTTGTCCTGGCCGAAGTTTTCCCTACCACCTGGTAAGCGGTTAATTTTGTCCAGGAGCAAGGAACAAGATATTTCATTTTTACACTTCGGCGGGTTCTAGCAGCACACCCATGAAACCGATTAATACTAAATCAAGGGAAATAACTGGCACCATAACTGCAGTCCTGTCCCCACAATGTCAGTGTTCACAGGCGCTCAGTCCGTCTGTCTTCGGGCCCGGACCGGACTGACGGGTATCATGGCGTCCACCCGGACGAGATGACGGGTGAGGCTTGCAGGTAGGATTTGGAAGCTACCGATCCGTCAAGGACTGTAGAACCTTGCAGTTACCCTCTTGGACTACAGTCTTTCCCAAGGACAGATGCTCTTGTCCTACAGCTTGAGACAGACGCCCAGGACGCCCTGGGCTACAGTCTTCGGGGTGCGTACGGGGCGGACGGGACGGTTGAGAGCAGAGCCCCCCACTGTCCCACGAAGACCACTGCCTCACCACATAGGACCCGCCGCCGGATCTAGAGACTGCATCCCCTGACTTTCGCTGCCCCAGAGGCAGTGCACACAGCCGTTCAGTCTCGTCCGGTACCGTAGGAACTCGAATAATCGGACCATGTGCTAGGACGTTGGAGTTGCCTCTCTTGGTATGGTCCGGTGTTTTTTTCTTTTTTCTTCTCTCTCAGGGGGTAGATTTTTGGTGTGTTTTTCGCCCCTTTTCCGGAGGAGGAAATTTCGGACTACATAGTACATGGTCCGATTATTCGAGTTCTTACGGTACTCTTAACAGTCCCCCCGTTGACACCGCTGGGCCCCGGACGGTTTGGAACACTGTCCCCACCCCACCACGCCGAGTCTTGGGCTGTGCTTACTAGGTCCTTTCCCTTGCGCGCTACGCTTCCTGTGGCTGTCTCCTAACAGCTCCTATAGCTTTCATATCTTTCCTGTCTTTTCTATTTGCATTGAGGGGCTTCATACTGTAAGGCTAGAGACAGGAATTCCGCACTCACAAGCGGTAGCAGTAGCAGCAAGGTCCAGCTGCACCCCTTCCAAGGCACAGAGGGATGCGAGTGCAATATGGATTTGAGTCTCGATGTCTTTGTAGGACTCTATTCATTAGCCAGGGAGAATAATGAGTGGCTCCGGTATTCAACAATATAGGGTTATGCGCAGCGAATATAGATTCCAGTGATCTGGCGATGCCGAACTTTTATTGGTACGAACAATTTGGATAGAGAAAAACTTATCAAGGAAACAAGAAGAGATAATGGAATCGTGTACAGTAATGAATGACTTTGATAAAAGTAGGAGAGAGAGAACAAGTGAATAAATAATGAATGCGATGACTTATATAAAACAAACGAACAAAGGGAAGAACAGGCTTTCTTATATCCTCCGTGAGATGAGACCTTTCCTCCACAGCATGCTTCCTGCGCGTGCTATATCTTTGATCTGTTTCTTCCGCATAGTTGCCCTTTCCTACTTCCCAGACGAATCTCTTCCGAGGTGAAAACCCAAGCACCGAGGTTATGGTTAACCGGTTTGCTGAATACTGAATGCATAACCGCGGGTGCCATGGTTGTTCGGCAATTGCTGATAGTTCGTGTTTCATTGTTGATGAACGGAGGTCTTGATGCTGTCGCACTAGATATGCAGGGTTGATGTCGGAGATCGGTATGAAGCTAATAGTCGTGAGACATCTTTCGAAGACTTAGTGTGTAACAGGTGAGAGCGATAAGGTTCCTAATCCAACGCGCATGGGAATATATGCAAGTGGTGAGCAGTCCAGAATGATCTACGTTCAACATCCGGGGGCATCCCTATGGTGGAGGAAGGAGAAACTCACATTGAGCTGGTGGGTTAAGTTGAACTTTTTTCTTCCTCTTTCCTGTGTTTCTTCCCTTTGGGCTTTCTGTGGGCTCATTGGCTTGTCTGCCCGAACTCTAACTACTCGATATGTCCTCCTTTAATACTTAGGCATTTATGCATCTTGTTCCCCTCAGACACACATCCAAGCCGTCTCGCTTCGGCCTCTTCTCAAAGAGCTTCTCTGGGTCAACCTCAAACTCCTCCTCCAGCAGCTTGGTTTCCTGGGGGGGGGGTTTCGAGATTCAATGAATCCATCTAGTATGTACTAAGCCAAGTCTCTATGAATAAGCAGCATTGACAGATGACAAATATTGGGGTCGGTTGCGATGGCCTACTTTTGGACGTGGAAATGTGACGCAAAAGTAAAACTCTGAGTAGCATGTGACTTCCACGCGGCTAAATTTTCTCTATAAGTAGAGGAGTGCCCCACATATCCTCTTCAACGCTACACTACTGCTCACAAAGCACTGTTGGAACACAACAAGAAAATTACAGAAACATCGAGGTAATACTTCCCAATTTCGCATTGACTCTCTTACTGGTTTTAGTATCAAAGACTAACTTGCGAAATCTGCATATGACGAAAAGTAGTTCGAAGTCCACAGAAAACTATTTCTCATTATCGACATAACACTGATCATGGGTCTCGGCTGTACTCTTCTATCCCCTTCCATTTGTGGTAACGAATGCGTGCTAATAAAACTTTCAAACGATAGTATTCATTTCCACCTATGCAAACCCGTTGAGCAAGCTCGCAGCCATGGGCATTATCGGTACCACTGTTGTCTATCTTGATCAGAAGAAGGATATTCGTGCGAGAAGGAACGGACCCAAGGCCCATCTTGATGGAGTTAAGAATAAACTCAAGGCAGATATTGATGGGGTCAGGAAGAAGCTCACCCAAGCGGGGCTGAGGTTTACCACCGATAGTCAGTATGGCAACTAACAACGTTGATATGGCGTTGGTTTACCCTTATCATGATGTTTTTTATATAAAAAAAGTATTTGTTAATTTTGCTAGTTACTGTTAGCTGTGTGAGCTATACGATATGTTGAGGTCACGGTACGGCTAACCCACTTAGGTCATGTCAATGGGTTAGGTCGATTATTGGTTGTGCGGGAGTGGGCTTGACACGGGTGTTCCCTTTAAGTAGTTTCTCTCTTGTACGACTAGTCATTAACTAACATCTCACCTCACGCAACTTACCACACACACATCCCAACAGTTACCAGGAGATATTGGGGGACTATCCATAGTGTTTCTCTGTTGCAAATCATCCTTAAATGAATCCTTTATAAAAATGTAGCCAATCTTCCAAATGGAAACAAGTGCAATAAAATAGTAAATAACAAAATAAGAAGCAGAAAAACCGGCATGGTGAAAGAACAACCAGAGAACCCAAGCCCAAACGTCCGTTGGTCCTTGCCTGCAGGTGGTGTGGTTCCATTTGATGGTGCCAAATAAAAGCACGAAGGAAGGAAAGAACAGAAGTGCCCCGCGACAGCGACAGGCTCTAAGCGTAGCCGAACATGAAAAAAAACAGTGGACTGGTTCGCTGCTCTATCTGCTAACCTAGGACAGGCTAGGAGATAGCTATCTCCGTCTAATTGACAACACAGTAAAAACTCTCAAACTCTCAAGAAACACTCTCTCTTTGAACATTGATATATAGGGACTGTAAAATAGCGAAACCAAATAAAACAGCCAAATGCAATGAGTTGACACACAAAACTATCGCACACACAGGAGTCGGGAATTAGATAATTAAATTTTGGTTTAGACTATAAAGTTATGGAGCAACTACCCGTCCAGAAGCTCTCCTCATTCAACGACGACATTGCCTAACAACTAGCTAACCACGATAACCGGAGTATATATCAACTACAACAATACCCCATGGGCCACCACACATGTCTAGACTATTCCATGTAAGTCCCACTTTCCAGTCTTTGACTTTGGGGCTAACAAAAGAAAACAAACTCCCACCCATAGCCTCTGAGAATATGGCATCCGTGTATCTTGCTATTTCACCTGGCCCTACAGCATTCCCGCTTCCCCCCTGGCTGCACAGTTCTAAATCTCTTGTGAATTCCTGCATTCAAAATGCTTTTCACAAACGTAGGACACATGCTCGAAGCCACAACAGATGCCTGATTCCTAAGCGTATCTCCGAAGCCACAAACAAGCGTCCCCGGAGGCTGTCTGAACAACAAAGTAAATATCCGGAGAGCCCGCCAAGAGGCATGTCATGGTTTCCAATACTACCCGTCCACACGTTGCAGCTAATCCACAACCCTGGAGCGCTTGCTAGCTCAACTTATTAGCCGATCTTTGACTTATCAACCCAACATAATATTCAGAGTGTACTCTATATAGCATTCTAGTTTATATCTATTTCCAAAGCCGTAGGAAGTTCCCTAATACATTTTCTTGGATATTTTCTTTTTGTTGACTTGAGAGCATGCCTTTCTTTAATATAAGCCCCCATCCAGTATTCACAACTGTCTTGTCCGCCAATCTCTGAGGTGGGACGGGGTGGGCTATAGTCTATAATCAGTCTTTTGGAGGTGCTAGGCCGGAGATACTCGGGAAAAATGGTATGACTTGGCGGACTATAGGGGACTTACGCCTTCCAGCCTAAGGTTCGATGAACTAAAAAAGACTTTGTCACAGAGTGTGTTTTGGTTCCTGCTGGAGCGTTCCCGGGATTGCCTGACACCAACCGGTTATGTACCACTTTTTTCATTCCCCGACAAACCAAAACCGGCACCTGCTCCAAAGCCAGCCAAAGAGTATATGAGCAGAGCGAGCCACCGCGCCCTGCAGACACAAGCTGTATTCCGACCCAAGCCACCGGACACTTGAATAGAAAAACCTAATACTTCCCCCTCGAGGAGTTGAACATGCGAGACACAGGAGAAAATAAGGAGATAAAAAACACAAAGTTCCACGGTATTCGTTTGAGAGTTATTCTACCGTAATGGTTGTTTAAGAGGGCAGAGAAGCAACGGGAATTAGGAAAATCAAGGAAACAACAACGCAAAGACCCCAATGAATGAGATATTTTGACAATCAGAATTTCCCTGGACCCACCCCCACTAGAAGCTATTTATCCTCCTACCCACATAGCCTTAGCATGGTCCGTGGACAAAATTAACCGCATGCAAATATTCGATGGCAACTCAGTCTTCCTCTTAATTGTATTGTTATGAGCTTTCGATAGGGTAGGAGAGACTAAACAGAGAGGAGAGAGAGTTTGAATGAAGTCAAGGTGAGTGGAACTTGGTCAATACTGGGGAATCGTATCTGGCTTGCTTACGGTTCTATGTACGGAGAGCTAATGGGCTTATATAGAAAAATACAAGAACATTCCTGGACACCCAGCTCCTATGCCCACGAGACGGAGAGGGTTCCAACCAGTTCCATTGGACGATCAGATGTCCGCCCGGTGATGGCACCGCATCAACAGAAGTCCGGTCTCCCCCTTACAATTCGCCGTCCTTGCCGATTGTGATCGGCCATGTGTACGCATTCCCCTTTCCACTATACAACCAGGTATAGTGATCCCACCACTTCGCTTGATAATAAGTGACAAAGAAAACTAATACAATGGTTAACGATATAGGAAAAAATATACGAGAAAAAATACGTGAGAGCGGAGTGATCGCCGGTGACTTGCAACAAATTCCGCACTTCCAATACTATCCGAAGGCATTTCCCCAGATCAATTCCTACTCTGTATTTTACTATGTATTTACATTTTGATTCTTCCGTTATTTTTGGTGTTCATGATAATGAGGAGAGCCCTTTGTTGTGGGGGATAGGTTTTTCCTATCACTTGGTAAGCGGTTAATTTTGTCCAGGAACAATAAACAAGATATTTCATTTTTACACTTCGGCGAGTTCTAATAGCACACCCTCGAACAGTTTGATACCAGTGTTCCCAACGGGCCAGGCCACTGGTAGGCCGGCCCATAGGCCATAGGCCCGGCCACCCCGAAAGATAGCCTAGGCCGGTCTAGGCCGAATTCAATCGGCCTACGAAAGCCTATCAGGCCTGATAGGCGCCTAGGCCCTGAGATTAGCGTGGAGGACAGATCGCCCCAAGGGTATTCCAACCCCCTCCCCTCTTTCTAGTTCTGGGCCTTTGATTTTCTTCCACTTTACCTTGGGCTATTGCTTCTTAATCACACAACGAGTGATACTTAAAGATTTACCTCCAGGGCCACCAGCACAGTCTTATCCTACCATCATTCTCTCCTATTTTTCCTCTTTAGCAAGAACTACTTTAAATCCCCAAGAAAATAATTTGAAACTGCTGTATTTTAAATGTTATTTTGTAAACTATTTTCAGTTAACCCCCCTATTAATACCTTCTATACAATCACCATCTTACTGCGCACAGTTGATCCACAACAACAGCAGCACTTTTTCCACAATTAATTGAATTGACTAATTCACTATCTCTAGGTTCTCTTAGTATTTTTTAGCTAATAAAACGAAATTGTTCCATTATTTTTAATCATATTGGGTAATTGGGGAATATTTACATTGAACTTTGCGGTTGACACTGAGTGGCGGCTCGCAATGAGCGGGTCGGCCGAGGCCATACAAGCAGCCGGGAAAAAGCCAATATGGCCTATAAACGGGCCCGGCCCGGCCAGGCTCAGGCTTAACCAGGCCTGCAGGCTCGAGCCAGGCCAGATCCGCGAGAATTTCGACATTCCTGGCCCGTTGGGAACACTGGTTAATACTAAATCAAGGGACATAACTGGCACCATAACTGCCGTCCCCCATGTCAGTGTCCCCAAGCGGCTAGTCCGGCCTTCTTCGGGCCCGGAGGGGACCGACGGGTATTTTGGCATCCGTCCGGACGAGATGACCGGTGAGGACTACAAATAACGGGTAAGGACTGCGGGTTCTACCCGGAAGCTACAGATCCGTCGAAGACTGTAGGACCCGGCAGTCACCCTCTTGGACTGCAGTCTTCCCCAAGGACAGACGTTTTGAACAATTATTGGGCGGTTAGGCGCAGTGGATCCAATCCTAGGTTACCGAACGGCACAAAACTTTTATTGATACGAACAATGATAATAGAAAAAAGATATCAGAGAACAATAAAGAGTAAAGAGATCATATGCAAGAACAAATGACTTTGACAAGACAGGTGAAGACTAGTGATGGCCACGATCATGATCGAGCAGATCACGGAGGGTATGCTCGATCATGATCTGATCGAGCATGATCGATTTTGTATCTATTAAGTAGGAAATATTCACTCAATATGGATTACCAGTATTTACACCCGTGCTATAACAGGAACAGAAGACCCCTACCCTATCGTTCACTTAGGTATCATGGT
>Ga0307509_10004712_pt1 | contig 19460 bp, 16 predicted proteins | sample 10_EM_MG_FD_202245 | JGI IMG/M metagenome (GOLD analysis project Ga0307509, IMG submission 202245) | Populus trichocarpa ectomycorrhiza microbial communities from riparian zone in the Pacific Northwest, United States - 10_EM | ecosystem: Host-associated > Plants > Roots > Unclassified | place...
GCGTGCTCGAACAGACGACGGTAGCCCTGCTCGAGCAGGCCGGCGTCGCCGACCGCCTGCACCGCGAAGGCCTGCCGCACGACGGCACCGAGCTCGCGTTCGACGGGCAGTTGCACCGCATCGACTTTAAGGCGCTGACCGGGCGCCGCGTCACCGTCTATGGCCAGACCGAGGTTACGCAAGACCTGATGACGGCGCGGGCCAACGCCGGCCTGCTCACCGTCTACGAGGCCGAGAACGTCAGCGTGCACGACTTCGACGGTGACGCGCCCGTCGTGCGCTACCGCCGGAACGGCGTCGACGTCGAACTCGCGTGCGACTTCATCGCCGGCTGCGACGGCTACCACGGCGTCAGCCGCGCCAGCGTGCCGACCGGTGCGATCCAGACCTTCGAGAAGGTCTACCCCTTCGGGTGGCTCGGTGTGCTCGTCGATGTGCCGCCGGTGCGCCACGAACTCGTCTACGCGAACCACGAGCGCGGCTTCGCGCTGTGCAGCCAGCGCAGCGCCACGCGCAGCCGCTACTACGTGCAAACCGCGCTGGACGACAAGGTCGAGAACTGGTCCGACGCCGCGTTCTGGGACGAGTTGCGCCGTCGCCTGCCCGACGAGGTGGCGCAGGCGGTGACGACCGGCGCGTCCATCGAGAAGAGCATCGCCCCGCTGCGCAGCTTCGTCGCGGAGCCGATGCGCTTCGGCACGCTGTTCCTCGCCGGCGATGCGGCCCACATCGTGCCGCCCACCGGTGCGAAGGGGCTGAACCTCGCGGCGTCCGACGTCGGCTACTTGGCGCAGGGCTTGATCGAGCACTACCAGGACAAGAGCCGTGCCGGCATAGACGCCTACTCGGCGCGCTGCCTCGCGCGCGTCTGGAAGGCCGAGCGCTTCTCGTGGTGGTTCACGTCGCTGATGCACCGGTTCCCCGAGAACGGCGCGTTCGGGCAGAAGATGCAGCACGCCGAACTCGAGTACCTCGTCGGCTCCAAGGCCGCGTCGACAGCGCTGGCCGAGAACTACGTCGGTCTGCCGATGCGGGCCTGAAGCGGCCACTTCAGCATGCCGGTCGCCAGGCCGGTGCCGAGCAGGATGACCACGCAGCCAATCAGCATCGGGACACTGAACTGCTCGTTCAGCAGCAGCCAGCCCCACAGCACCGCGAACGCCGGGATCAGGAAAGTCACAGCGATGGCGTTGGCCGGACCGACGTTCGCGATCAGACGGAAGAACAGCACGTAGGCCACACCGGTGCTGAAGATGGCCAGCAGCCCCGCCGTCAGCCACGCGGTGCCGGACGGCGCGACGGCGGGCCACCACAGCCACGCGGGCACGGCCAGCACCAGCGTTGCCGACAACTGGCTTCCCGCGGCCACCGCCATCGGTGCGACCCCAGCGAGCGTCTTCTTCGTCAGGCTGGCCGAAATGCCGTACAGCACCGCGCCGGCCAGGCAGGCCACGATGGCCCAGCCGGAGCCGCCGGGCTTGAACGCCGCCTGGTGGTCGGCCTTGTTCCACGCCAGCCAGAGCACGCCGGCAAAGCCGATCACGAGCCCGACGATGCGCGGCAGGGTGAGCTTGTCCTTCAGCCACAGCCACGCGATCGCGGCACCGAACAGCGGTGTCGCAGCATTAAAGATGGACGACAGGCCGGCCGTGATCGACAGCGCGGCGTAGCCGAAGCACAGAAACGGCAGCGCCGAGTTCGTGATGCCGACGACGAAGATCGGGCGCCAGTGCCGGCGCAGCACGCTCATCTGGCCGCGCAGTTGCAGCAGCGGCAGCAGGAACAGCGCCGCGCCGGTGACGCGCACCGCGACCAGCGCGATCGGCCCGAACTCGGCCGCGCCCATGCGCATGAACAGGAAGGACGCGCCCCACAGCGCGGCGAGCAGCAGCAGGTCGATGAGGTCAGATGTTTTCATCAGGCTGCGGTCGCTTCCGTTGCGTGATGTTCGAGCGCCAGCAGCGCGCGCTTGCGGTCCACGCCACCCGCATAGCCGGTGAGCGAACCGTCGCTGCCGACGACGCGGTGACAGGGCACGATCACCGAGACCGGGTTGCGGCCCACGGCGCCGCCAACGGCGCGCACCGCCGAGGCAGCACCCAGCGCTTTTGCCAGCGCGCCGTAGCTGCGCGTCTCGCCGGCCGGTATCGCGAGCAGGGCCTGCCACACGCTGCATTGGAACGGCGTGCCCTGCAGGTCCAGCGGCACGTCGAAGGCGAGGGCGTCGCCTGCGAAATAGGCGTGCAACTGGTCGGCAGCTCGGCGCAGCAATGCGTCGTCCGGCCGGCGCACGGCGGTGAGCGGGGCGGGGTGGTGTTTCTGGCCTTCGAACCAGACGCCGGCCAGGCCCTTGGCAGTTCGGGCGAGCAGCATCCGGCCGAGCGGTGTGGCGATCGTCGTCTGCGCGGTGCAGGCGGAGGTGTCGGGCATCGTCATGGTGATTTCTCCAGGGTGTTCCACAACCGCAGCACGGCATACGCGCGCCACGGTTGCCAGGGTTGTGCGTGGGTGTCGGCCTCACGCTGCGACGCGGTGCCGAAGAGTTGTTTCATCGCCTTCAGCACCGCCACGTCGTTGGGCGGAAAGGCATCGGGCCAGCCGAGCGCACGCATCGCGACGTAGTGCGCCGTCCACGGGCCGATGCCCTTGATCGCGCACAGGCGCTCTATCAGCGGCTCGGATCGCGCGCGGGTCGCGAGCAGCGGCGTGATCTGGCCCCAAGCCTGCGCGATCGCGATGATGGCCGCGGCTCGGGTCCGGATGATGCCCAGCTCGGCGATGTGTTCGATGGGCGTGGCGGCCAGCAGTGCGGGCTGCGGGAAGCTGCGCGCGATGTCGTCCCACGGCGTTTGCAGCGGCGCGCCGAAGCGTTCGACCAGCCGCCCGGCGATCGTGCGCGCGGCGGCCACCGTGACCTGCTGACCGAGCACGGCGCGCACCGCGAGCTCGAAGACGTCGGTGCCGCCCGGCAGGCGCAGCCCCGGTGCGCCCGGGAGCACGGCGAGCGCGGCGTCTATCGTCTCGGGCGTCGCGTCCAGGTCGAGCCAGCGCCGCACGCCTGCCACGACACGGCCGCTCGCGCCGGCCAGTTCCGGTGCGAAGCGCAGGTGCACCAGCGGCGCGTGGGTCGCGAACTCGATCTCGAGCCAGCCTGCCTCGGGCGTGATGGCGCCGGCGCGCAGGCTGCGCCGCACGCAACGACCGGTGACCGATTCGATCCCCGGGATCGCACGCTGCGCGATGAAGCGCAGCAATGCGTCCACGTCGTACGGCGCACGGTAGGCCAGCTTCACCGTCACCGCCGCGTCGTTCGCGAGTTCATCGTACTCGACCTCGCCGCGCAGCCGGCTCGGGCTCATGCGGTAGCTCTCGACGAAGGCCGCGTTGAAGCGGCGCAGGCTGTTGAAGCCGCTGGCCAGCGCGACCTGAGCGACCGGCAAGCGCGTGTCGGTCAGCAACTGCTTGGCGAGCAAGAGCCGGCGCGTCTGCAGGTACTGTAGCGGCGTGACGCCGTGCTCGGCCTGGAAGATGCGGCGCAGGTGGCGGTCGCTGACGCCCAGGCGTTCGGCGACATCGACGAGGCTCTTCGCGTCGCCGCTCGCCGCCTGTTCGTCAAGCACGTCGGCGGCCTGGCGCGCGAGCGTGCGCGACGCGTCCATCACCGACCACGCATAGCCCGCGGCCGGCGCGAGCTCCGGCCGGCACTTCATGCAGGGGCGGAACGATGCCGCCTCGGCCTGCGCATGCGTCTCGAAGAAGCGGCAGTTCTTCGCACTCGGCGTGCGCACGCGGCAGATCGGGCGGCAGTAGATGCCGGTCGAGGTGACGCCGACGAACAACCGGCCGTCGAAGCGCGCGTCACGGGCCGTGATGACCTGGTAGGCAGCGGTGTCGTCGAGGGAGTGCATGGGCACGATTATCGGCAGCCACGGCGCCGCGACTCGCCGTTTTCGGACACATCCCTGTTCAGGGGTCGGTGAACCTTCCGTGGCGGCCGGTACCCTCCGCAAAGCGCTGCGCGCCGCTGACGGCCTCGCCCGATTGCAAGGTCTGCACGCCGAGCGCGAATTCCTGGGCGAGCGCGTCGGTCAGAGGCAAGCCATGCTGCGCCAGCATGCTCGTCCGGTCGTTGCGCATGCACTGCTGGGGGAAGGCCGCGATCTGCCGCGCGAGTGCGAGCGCTGCCGCCAACGCCTCGCCCGCCGGCACGACGCGGTTCGCGAGCCCGAGCGCGAGCGCCTCGTCGGCCGCGACCGGTCGGCCGGTGAGGATCAGGTCGAGCGCGCGGCTCTCGCCGATCAGGCGCGGCAGCCGCACCGTGCCGCCGTCGATCAGCGGCACGCCGAAGCGGCGGCAGTAGACGCCGAACACAGCCGTGCTGCTCGCGACGCGCAGGTCGCACCACAGCGCGAGTTCCAGCCCGCCGGCAACGGCGTGGCCTTCGATGGCGGCGATCACCGGCTTGCTCAGGCGCAGGCGGGTCGGGCCCATCGGGCCGTCGGCATGCATGTCGCTGTCGAGCGGGTTCGCGCGCGAGCCGTCGGCGAAGCCGCCCGCCACCCCCTTCAGATCGGCGCCAGCGCAAAACTGGCCGTCCGCACCGGTGAGCACGCCGACGCAGGCCTGTGCGTCGGCGTCGAACGCGCGGAACGCATCGGCGAGCGCGTGCGCGGTCGGTCCGTCGACAGCGTTGCGCACGCCGGGCCGATTGATCGTGATCGTCCAGACCAGGTCGCCGCGTTCGACCAACACGGTGCTCATGGCGTGTGCAGCACCAGCGCGACCGTCTGCAGCGCGAGCTCGTCGAGGTCGACGCGCTTGACCGAGCGCGCGGATCTCGACGAGGCGCGGTACCAGGTCGCCGAGAAATTGATCGCGCCGAGGATCATCAGCCGCGCCAGTTTGGCGTCGGCGCGCAGCAGCCCTTGGGCGTGCAGGTCGTCGAGCGTGCGCTGCCAGATCGCGTCGTAGCGGTCCTTCAGTTCGATGATGCGGCGCTTGTACTGCGCGGGCAGCGAGCGCCAGTCGTACAGCATCACCGGGATGAAGTCGCTGCCGGTGTCGTGCAGGATGCCGTAGTGCGTGCGCACGAGTCGGTGCAGGCGTTCGGGCGCAGGCAGCGAGGCTTCGCTCAGCGCCTCTTCGGTGCGGTCCAGCCCGAGGCGCAGGCCTTCTTCCATCACCGCCATCAGCAATTCGTGCTTGTTCGCGAAGTGATAGAACGGGCTGCCCGAGCGCATGCCGACGGCGTGCGCGATGTCGCGGATCGTCGTGCCGTCGAAGCCCTTCTCGCGGAACAGTCTGGCAGCGACGCGGATCAGGTCGGCGCGCCGGTTGTCGGGTGCGGCGCTCGTGGCGGCCTTGGCTCGGGGTGCGGTGGCGGTGCGGGGTTTGGCCGGCATGAGGCCCTTCGAATCGGGTGCGGTTTCGGGCTTCTGCGCTGACACACGCCAGCCCAGCTCGCTACAAAGCAATTGCTTGCTTGGCAAGCCGAGAATATCAAGCCGCGCTTCGCCCTGCAACGGGCGAACGCCGCGACCCGTTATGACCAGATCGCGGCGCTCTGCCCAATTCTGGCGCGGAGGGCGCGTGGCCTCCGCGAGGTGTCGCGGTAGAGTTGAGCCCGGCGGCGCGATCGTGCGCTTGTTCAGCCAGAACCAACATCAAAACGGGTCTCGATGAAATCACTGCGTGGCATTCTTGTGGCGGCGTTCTGTGTGCTGGTGGCGTTGCCAGCGTCGGCGGCGGTCGAGATCGTCGAAACGGTCGACTATCTGCCGGGGGCGGCGCCCCAAGAAGAATGCAACTGGGAGGCCGGCGTCGTGCAGTCCAGCGTGACGAAGTCCAGAAACTTCATCGCCATGGCCGCGCCGTCGTCCCCGGCTTCGGGCCAGAGACTGTCGTTGCAGGTGGTCCAGTTGAAGCTGTCTCGTGCGGCAAAGAAAAGCAACTACTCGGTCGTGCTCAGGGCCAACGTTGCCGATGCGGGGAAGCTGCTCGCCACCCGCGAGTTCCAGGAAGACGCTTCCTTCGACAGCGGCCGACCGGGTTGCGACACTTTGCGCGCCATCGGCGCATCGCTTGGTGAAAGCGTTGCCGGCTGGGTTGCCCAGACGCAGTTCATGACGTGTGGCGTCGACTGCGTCGGCATCCACCCAGATGAGCCCATCGTCGTGGGCGCAGAGGTGTTGATCGGCGACGCCGACGCCATCAACGACACGGTGCGCAACGAATGTCGCTTCACGACCGCCATGGTCGGCCTGCTGGTCAAGACCTTCAACGAATACGACCCGCCGCCACGCGCCAAACTGGAATCACGCGCCATCGACATCCAGCAGTATTCCGGTCGCCGGCTGCTGCTTCGCGTCAACAACGTGCATGCGCTGGGCGGCGGCGGCTGGACTGGCCCCAAATGGATGGACATGTCCGGCGAGTTGTGGGATGGGAAGACCCTGGTCGGAAACTTCGTCTCTCACACCAGCTCGGGGCGCGGCCTCACCACCTGCCGATCGGTCGACTCGTTGAATGAAAGCACGGCCGACAAGATTGTCGAATGGCTGCGCAGCCCGACGCTGGGGGCGACCCTGAATTGAGGAAGTTCCGCCGCGGCGCCGGCGCCCAGCCGCGTGCTCACATGCCGAGCTGTCGCGCTGCCAGCTCCTTCATGATCTCTTCGGCACCCCCACCGATCATCATCACCTTGACCTCGCGGTAGATGCGTTCGCTCCTGGTGCCGCGCATGCAGCCCATGCCGCCGAGGATCTGCACCGCAGCATCGGCGCACCACTGCATGGTCTGGGTGGCGTGGTTCTTCAGCAGGCACAGCTGCGCGACCCACTCGGCGCCGGTGTCGCCGGCTTCCAGGCGCGCGACGAGCGCGTGCAGCCAGGCCTGGGTGCTGCTCAAGCGCATGCGCATGTCCATCAGTTTGTGGCGCGTGACCTGGTGCTCGATCAACGGCGCGCCGAAGGTCTGGCGCTGGCGCGCCCAGTCCAGCGCCTCGTCGAAACAGACCTGCGCGAAGGCGAGTGCACCGGCCGACATCAGCAGGCGCTCGCCGTTGAAGTTCTCCATGACCATGCGGAAGCCGGCGTTCTCTTCGCCGATCAGGTGATCGACGGGCACGCGGCAGTTCTCGAAATGCAGCTGCGCGGTGTCGCTGCACCACCAGCCCATCTTGTTCAGCGGGTGGCGCGTGAGGCCGGGCGTGGCGCCGGGCACGGCCAGCAGTGAGATGCCCGACGCGCCTTGGCCGCCGGTGCGTACCGCCAGCGTGATCCAGTCGGCGCGCATGCCCGAGGTGATGAAGGTCTTGTCGCCGTTGACGATCCAGTCGTCACCGTCACGGACCGCGCTGCAGCGCAGCCGGGCGACATCGGAGCCGCCCGAGGGCTCGGTGATCGCGAGCGCGGCAATCTTCTCGCCGGCGAGCACTGGCGGGATCACGCGCTGCTTCAAGGCTTCGCTGCCGTGCGCATTGATCGGCGGCAGGCCGATGTTGTGCGAGAACAGGCTGGCCATCAGCCCGCCGCTGCCGGCGCGTGCGATCTCTTCGGTGGCAATGAGCCGAAACCAGGTGTCGGCCGGCGTGCCGCCATAGGCCTCGGGGTAGCCGAGGCCGAGCAGGCCGAGGTGCGCGGCGCGTGCGTACAGCGCGTGCGGGAAGCTGCCGGCCTCGTCCCACGCGTTCACGTGCGGCGCGATCTCGGCGGTGACGAAGGCTCGCACGCTGTCGCGGAATGACTCGTGTTCGGCCGTCAAGCTCATGGCACGATCTCGACCAGCACCTGCCGCGCGCCGACCTGATCGCCGACGCGCGCGTGCACGGTCGCGACCGTGCCGGCGAACGGGGCGTGGACCTGGTGCTCCATCTTCATCGCCTCCATCACCAGCAGCAGCGCACCTGCCGGCACGCTCGCGCCCGGCGAGGTGTGCACCTGCGTGACGCGGCCGTGCATGGGTGCGCGCAGGCTGCCCGCGGCCGTGGCGCCGGTCGACGCGGTGCCGACGAGGCGCAGGTCCTGCACCGCGACCTCGACGCCATCGCAAAGCCACCAGGCCGCTGCGCCGTCGTGCACCGCGCGTGCCGACACGGGCCTGTCGTCGACGACGGCGTGGACCATGGAGCGGCTGTCGCGCGCGAGGCCGCTGATCCGGTGCACGGCAGCGCCGCAGCGCGCCGTCAGATCGTTCGGTGTGCCGGACAGCTGCCAGGCCTCGACATGCTCGCCGACGCGCAGCGGCGACGTGCATGCCACGTGGTGCGACGAGGTCCAGCCGGCCCACAGCGCCGGCGGCGCCGCTGGCGCGAGCGTGGCGTTGGCCGCGGCGATCAGCGCGCGCAGGCTGCTGGCAGCATCGGTGCCGCGGGCGGCGTTGTCGGCGAACTGCTGCGCGAGGAACGCGGTCGTGACCGCGCCGCCGGCGAACGCCGGGTGCCGCAGCACGCGCGCCAGAAAGCCGCGGTTCGTCGTCAGCCCCAGGCACACGGTGCGATCCAGCGCATCGGCGAGGTGATGAATGGCCGCGCCGCGGCTCGGTGCGTGGGCGATCAGCTTCGCGAGCATCGAATCGTAGAACGGGCTGACGACGCAGCCGCTCGCCAGCGCATGGTCGCAGCGCACGCCGCGCGGCGGCTGCCAATGGCGCAGCGTGCCCGACTGGGGCAGGTAGTTCTGTGCCGGGTCTTCGGCGCACAGCCGCACCTCGATCGCGTGGCCGCCGGTCTCGAAGCGCGCGAGTGCCTCGTCCTGTGTCAGCGGGAGCGGCTCGCCCGCTGCGACGCGGAGCTGCCACTCGACCAGGTCGACGCCCACCAGCAACTCGGTCAGCGGGTGTTCGACCTGCAGCCGCGTGTTCATCTCCATGAACCAGAAGTTGTCGCGCTCAGGCCCGTCCACATCGAGCAAGAACTCGACCGTGCCTGCCCCCACGTAGCCGACCGCGCGCGCGGCTGTCACCGCGACCTCGCCCATGCGCCGTCGCAGTGCCGGCGACACGGCGGGCGAGGGCGCTTCCTCGACGATCTTCTGGTGCCGGCGCTGCACCGAACAGTCGCGCTCGCCGAGGTGGATCACGTGGCCGTGTGCGTCGGCGAAGACCTGGATCTCGACGTGACGCGGGCCGAGCAGCGCGCGCTCGATCAACAGGCGCGCGTCGCCGAACGCGGCCTGCGCTTCGGTGGCGGCACCGGCCAGTGCGGCAGCCAGCTGCGACACGTCGGTGACCAGCCGCATGCCGCGGCCGCCGCCGCCGGCAGTGGCCTTGATCATCAGCGGTACGCCGATGCGCAGGGCGGCGGTGCGCAGCGTCTCGATGGATTGATCGTCGCCGTCGTAGCCGGGCAGCACCGGCACGCCGGCTTCGGCCATGCGCTGCTTCGCGCGGGCCTTGTCGGCCATCGCGCTCATCGCCGCCGGCGGCGGGCCGATCCACACGAGGCCGGCGGTGATGACGGCCTGTGCGAACGCGGCGTTCTCGGACAGGAAGCCGTAGCCTGGATGCACCGCCTGCGCGCCGGCCTGCTGCGCGGCCTGCAGCAGCTTGTCGATGCGCAGGTAGGAGTCGGCGGGCCGTTCGCCGCCGATGGCGACGACGGTGTCGCAGGCCTGCGTGTGCGGCGCACCGCGGTCGGCGTCCGACGCGACCGCGACGGTCTTGAAGCCCAGCGCCCGCGCCGTGCGTGCGACGCGCGTGACAATCTCGCCGCGGTTCGCGATCAGGATCGAGTCGAATCGGCTCATGAGTTGGCCCAGACCGCGGGTCGCTTCGCCGCGAAGGCCGTCAGCCCTTCGGTCGCGGTGCCGCTGCGCAGCGCCGCGGCGAACGCGAGTGCGGCGTGGTCCAGCGTGTCGCCGAGCGACGCCTCGCGTTGCCGCCGCAGGATGGCCTTGGTCGCACGCAGCGCGGCGGGCTCGGCGCGGCGAAGCTCGGTCAGCAGTTCCTCCAGACGCGCGTCGAGCGCGTCGGGTGCGAGCACCTCGTCGGCAAGGCCAAACGCCAGCGCCTGGGCGGCCGTGATGCGCCGGCCGGTCAGCATCAGCCGCAGCGCGGCACGCTCGCCGAGGCGGGCGGCCACGAAGGGTGCGATCTGCGCTGGCGGCAAGCCGAGCGTGACCTCGGGCATGGCGAACGCCGCATCGCCGGCCGCCAGCACGATGTCGCAGCACGCGGCCAGCCCGCAGCCGCCGCCCATCGCGGCACCTTCGACGACGGCGATCGTCGCGACCGGCAGGGCGCTCAGGCGCTCGAGCAGCGCGCCGAAGCGGCGGTTGCTCGCCGCGATCGGGTCGAGCCCGTCGGCGGGCGCTGCCTCGGCCATCGCACGGCGGAAGCTGCTGAAGTCGCCGCCCGCGCAAAACGTGCCGCCCGCGCCGCGGATCACGAGCGCGCGCATCGCGTGCGCAGCCTCGGCGATGCCGCAGGCTTGACCCAGGCTCGCGACCATCGCGTCGGTCAGCGCGTTGCGCGTGGCCGGCGCGTCCAGCGTCGCGTGGACGAACGCGGCCTGCGTTTCGATGCGGATCATGGCGGTCTAGCGCTTGCCAGGCAGCGTGTGCATGTACTTGCTGATGATGCCCAGCATCACCTCGTCGGCACCGCCCGCGATCGACGCGAGCCGGCCGTCGCGGTACAGGCGCGAGACGCGGTTGTCCCAGGTGTAGCCCATGCCGCCCCAGTACTGCATGCAGCCATCCGGGACGCTGCGCAGCAACCGGCTGGACTTGAGCTTGGCCATCGAGGCCCACTCGGTCACGTCCTGGCCCGCGACGTACTTTTCGGTCGCCATGTAGACCAGCGCGCGCAGCGATTCGACCTCGGTCTTCAGCTCCGCGAGCTTGAAGTGCACGACCTGGTTGTCGAGCACGCTCTTGCCGAAGATCTGGCGTTCGCGCGTGTAGGCGATGGTCTCTTCGATGCAGTTGGTGAGGCCCTGGATCGCGTTCGCCGCGGCCCACAGGCGCTCTTCCTGGAACTGCATCATCTGGTAGGTGAAGCCCATGCCCTCCTGGCCGACCAGGTTGCGCTGCGGCACGCGCACGCCGTCGAAGTGGATCAGCCCGGTGTCGCTCGCCATCATGCCGATCTTGCGGATCTTCTTCGCCCGTTCGACGCCGGGCGTGTTCATCGGCACCATGATCAGGCTCTTGTTCTTGTGCGCCGCACCTTCCGACGTGTTCGCCAGCACGCACATCCAGTCGGCCTGCAGGCTGTTGGTGATCCACATCTTGCCGCCATTGATGACGTAGTCGGCACCCATCTTCTTCGCGGTCGTCTTGATGCTGGCGACGTCCGAACCCGCGCCGGGCTCCGACACGCCGATGCAGCCCACCGCATCGCCGCTGATCGCCGGCGCGAGGAACTCGCGGCGCAGCTCATCGCTGCCGAAGCGCGCGAGCGCCGGCGTCGCCATGTCGGTCTGCACGCCCACCGCCATCGGGATCGCGCCGCAGTCGCAGTGCCCCAGCGTCTCGGCCATCGCGACCGAGTACGAGTAGTCCAGCGCCATGCCGCCGTAGTCGGTCGGCTTGGTCAGGCCGAGCAGGCCCAGGTCACCGAGGCGCTTGAAGACCTCGTGCGCCGGGAAGGCCTCGGCCGCCTCCCATTCGTCGACGTGGGGGTTGATCTCTTCATCGATGAAGCGCTTCAGCGTGCGCTGGATCTCTTCGTGTTCGTGCGTGAATTGCATCGGGTGTCTCCTGTCTTGCGGGGTCAGGCGCGAGCCACGCCGAACTGCATGGGCCGCAGCGTGCGCCGCGCCGATTCGTCGCAGAGCGCGAGCGTCAGCGCGAGCACGCGGCGCGTGTCGCGCGGGTCGATGAGGCCGTCGTCGAGCAGCAGGCCCGAGGTGTAGAACGCGTGCATCTGGCGCTCGAAGGTCGCGACGATCTTCGCGGTCAACGCGGCGAGCTGCGCCTCGTCGACAGCCACGCCCTTGCGCGCCGCGCCTTCGCGCATCACGATCTCCATCGTGCCGGCCGCCTGCTGCGGGCCCATCACCGCAGTGCGGGCAACGGGCCAGCTGAAGGCGAAGCGCGGGTGGAAGCCGCGCCCGCACATGCCGTAGTTGCCGGCGCCGAACGAGGCGCCGCAGTAGACCGTGATCTGCGGCACCGTCGCGTTCGACAAGGCCTGGATCTGCTTGGCCCCGTGCTTGATCATGCCGGCACGCTCGGCCTCCGTCCCGACGATGAAGCCGGTCGTGTTCTGCAGGTAGACAAGTGGCGTGCCGGTCTGGCAACAGGCTTGGATGAAGTGCGTGACCTTGTTGCTGCCGGCCGGGTCGAGCGGGCCGTTGTTCGTGACGATGCCGATGCGAAAGCCGGCGATCGCTGCGTGGCCGCAGACCGTGGCCGGGCCGAAGTCGGGTTTGAACTCGAGGAAGTCCGAGCCGTCGACGAGGCGCGCGATCACATGGCGCATCTCGACCGGGCGCTTCATGTCGGCACCGAACAGGCCGAGCAGTTCGTCGGCATCGAACTTCGGCGGCGTGGCGTCGGGCCAATGGGCTTCGGGCTTCCAGCCGAACGAGGCGATCAGTTCGCGGGCGATGGCCAGCGCATGCGCATCGTCGTCGGCCACATATTCGGCCAGGCCCGAGACCGAGGCATGCATGTCCGCACCGCCGAGCGCTTCGTCGGCCGCGACCTCGCCGGTCGCGGCCTTCAACAACGGCGGCCCGGCGAGGAAGGCGCGTGCGCGGCCCCGCACCATGATGACGTGGTCCGACAAGCCGGTCATGTAGGCGCCACCCGCTGTCGACGAGCCGTGCACGACGGCGATCACCGGCAAGCCGGCGGCCGAGAGCTTCGCGAGCATCCAGAACGCGCTGCCGCCGTGGATGAACTGCTCGACGCGGTATTTCAGCAGGTTGGCGCCAGCCGATTCGACGAGGTGGACGAAGGGGAGGCGGTTCTCGAGCGCGATGGCCTGCGCGCGTTGCAGCTTCTCGAGACCCTGCGGCTGCAGCGCGCCGGCGTCGATGCCGGCATCGTCGGCGACCAGCATCACGCGCGTGCCGCTGATCACGCCGATGCCGGCGATCACGCCGCCGCCGGGCACGGACTTCTCTGCCTCGGGCACGTCCTGCAGCCAGCCGGCGAGCGTGGAGAGCTCGAGAAAGGGCACGCCGGGGTCGAGCAGGCGCGCGACGCGCTCGCGCGGCAGCAGCTGGCCGCGCTTGTCGAACAGGGCCTGGGCCCGGCCGCTGGCGGCGCGGGTGCGGGCTTCGATGCCGCGCCATTCGTCGATCAGGCCGAGCGCGTGCGCGCGGTTGGCGGCGAAGGTCTCGCTGCCGGTGTCCAGGCGCAGGTCGAGTGTCGGCATCGTCAGTCTTGCAAGACCTTGGGCACAGCCGCGAGATGGAAGCCGTTGAAGGCCTCCGTGCTGCCGCCGGTGCCGACCTCGGGCCAGATGCGTTTCGCATTCGGCGCCGCGCCGTCGACGCGAAGGCACGCGCCCGAGATGAAGGCCGCGGCCGGCGAGAGCAGGAACACGATGGCCGCAGCGACCTCGCTCTCGGTGCCCAGGCGCTGCAGCGGCACCAGCTTGGTCATGCCGCGTATCGTGGCGCGCATTTCGGGCGGGTATTGGTCCATGCCGCTGGACGCGATCCAGCCCGGTGCGATCGCGTTGACGCGAATCGGCGCCCATTCGAGCGCTGCGGTCTCGGTGAAGTTGAGCATGCCGGCGCGCGCTGCGCCAGAGTGGCCCATGCCGGGCATGCCGCCCCAGATGTCGGCAATGATGTTGACGATGGCGCCGCCGTTGATATCCGCCCCCGATCGCGGCGTACCGCGATCACCCCCCGCGGGGGTCGCCAGCGAGCTTGGGGGCGGCCCGGCGCTCGCTGGCGCGCCCATCCATTGCGTCGCGCACTCGCGCGCCATCAGGAAGCCGCCGGTCAGGTTGTTGCGCACGACGGCGTCCCAGCCCTTCGCGGTGATGCAGGCGAGTGGCGAGGGGAACTGGCCGCCGGCGTTGTTGACCAGCGCGTCGATGCGGCCGTGGCGTTCGAGTACCGCGGCGACCGTCGCGCGCACCGCGTCTTCTTCGCGGATGTCGCAGACATGGGTCGAACAGACAGCGCCGGCGGCCTCGATCTCGGCGCGCACCGCGTCGAGCTTCTCGGCCTTGCGTCCGACAATCGCGACAGCCGCGCCAAGCGCCGCGAGTTCGTGGGCCGTGCAGCGCCCGATACCCGAGCCGCCCCCCGTGACGATGGCGACCTGGCCGTTGAACAGGCCGGCTTGAAAGACGGAGCGATAGGGGGACATGGCGACCTCTGGAACCGATTCAACCAAGCACTTGCTTGGTGACTTGTCGGGCAGTGTGCACGTCGCCATAATCAAATGTCAATTGGAGGCCTCACCATGACCCACGCGATGATCTTCGATGCGGTGCGCACGCCGCGCGGCAAGGGCAAGAAGGACGGCAGCCTGCACGAAGTCAAGCCGGTCGACCTGCTCGCTGGCCTGCTTGTCAAGCTGCAAAAGCGCCTGGCCTTCGACCCCGCTCAGCTCGACGACGTGGTGATGGGCGTGGTGTCGCCGGTGGGCGAGCAGGGCTCGGTGATTGCGAAGACGGCGGCGCTGAAGGCGGGCTGGGACTTCCGTGTTGCCGGCATGCAGATCAACCGTTTCTGCGCCTCGGGTCTGGAGGCGGTGAACCTCGCCGCGCAGAAGGTCGCGAGCGGCTGGGAAGACATGGTGATCGCCGGCGGCGTCGAGAGCATGTCGCGCGTGCCCATCGGGTCCGACGGCGGCGCCTGGGCACAAGACCCGCAGACGAATGCGGCGACCGGCTTCGTGCCGCAGGGCATAGGCGCGGACCTGATCGCCACGTTGGCGGGGTGGGACCGCGACGATGTGGACCGCTTCGCGCTGAGCTCGCAGCAACGCGCCGCCGCCGCGCAGGCCGCAGGCCACTTCGACCGCTCGGTGCTGAGCGTCGACGACGAGATCGGTCTCGCGGTGCTGGAGCGTGACGAGTTCATCAAGCCGCGCACCACGCTCGAAGGCTTGGGTTCCTTGAAGCTCGCGTTCGACGGCCTCGGGGCGATGGGCTTCGACGCGGTCGCACTCGCGCGCTACCCGCAGGTCGAGCGCATCCGCCATGTGCACACGGCCGGCAACTCGTCGGGCATCGTCGACGGCGCGGCGGCTGTGCTGGTCGGCAGCGAAGCCAAGGGACGCGAGATGGGCCTGACGCCGCGCGGCCGCATCGTCGCGACGGCGCTGTCGGGCGCCGACCCGACCATCATGCTGACCGGCCCGATGCCGGCAACGCGCAAGGCGCTCGCGAAGGCGGGCCTGACGATAGCCGACATCGACCTGTTCGAGGTCAACGAGGCCTTCGCCGCGGTGCCGATGCGCTTCATGCTCGAGATGGGCGTGCCGCACGAGAAGGTCAACGTCAACGGTGGCGCGATCGCGATGGGGCACCCGCTGGGCGCCACCGGCGCGATGCTGGTCGGCACGCTGCTCGACGAGCTCGAGCGCCGCCAGCTGAAGCGCGGTCTCGTCACGCTGTGTGTCGGCGGCGGCATGGGCATCGCGACCATCATCGAGCGGGTCTGAGCATGGACACCCTCCGCTACGAACTGAGCGACGACGGCATCGCGACGATCACCTTCGACGAGCAGGGCTCGCCGGTCAACACGATGACGCTGCAATGGCAGCACGACCTTGCGCAAGCCGCCGCACAGCTGGTGCGCGACAAGGAACGCATCAAAGGCGTGCTGCTCGCGTCCGCAAAGACCACCTTCTTCGCCGGCGCCGAACTGAAGAGCGTGCTCAAGCTGACGGCCGCGGATGCCGTCGAGGGCTTTCACCGCATCGAGGCCCTGAAGAAGAGTATTCGGACGATCGAGACCTTGGGTCGGCCGGTCGCCGCGTTGCTGAACGGCGCGGCGCTGGGCGGTGGCTGGGAAGTGGCGCTCGCGGCGCATGCGCGCTTTGCGCTCGACGACCGCAAGATCCAGTTCGGCACGCCTGAAGTCTCGCTGGGTCTGATCCCCGGCGCCACCGGCATCACCAAGACGGTTCGGCTGCTCGGGCTGATGGCGGCGAACCCGCTGCTCGTCGAAGGCAAGCTGTTCGGCCCGCGCGAGGCACTCGAACTCGGCCTCGTCGATGGGCTGGCCGACGACGTGGCCGGCCTGCGTGCGCAGGCGCTGGCGTGGATCGCCGATCACCCGGACGCGGTTCAGCCCTGGGACCGCAAGGACTACAAGATGCCCGGTGGCACGCCGAGCCACCCGAAGATCGCGGCCGGCCTGGTGGTCGCGCCGGCCATGCTGGCGCAGAAGACGCGCGGCCTCTATCCGGCGGCCCAGGCGATTCTCGAGACCATGGTCGAAGGCGCGATGGTCGACTACGACACCGCCACGCGCATCGAGAGCCGCAAGCTCGCGAGGACGATGACGAGCCAGACGACGAAGAACATGGTGACGGCGTTCTTCTTCAACATGAACGCGGTCAAGTCGGGCAAGTCGCGACCGCAAGACGTGCCGCGCTGGAAGCCGGCCAAGGTTGGCGTGCTGGGCGCCGGCATGATGGGTGCCGGCATCGCGCACGCCGCGGCCTCGCGCGGCTTCGCGTGCGTGCTGAAGGACGTGAACCTCGACAAGGCCCGCGCCGGCTTCGAAGCGGTGCGCAAGATCACCGCGCCGCTGGTCGCGAAAGGGCGCATGAGCGAGGTTCAGCAGGCCGGGCTGCTGAACCTGATCACGCCGACCGCCGATGCGGCCGATCTGAAGGGCTGCGACCTGATCATCGAGGCGGTGTTCGAGCAGCGCGAGTTGAAAGCCGGCGTGACGCGCGAGGCCGAGCCCATGCTCGCGGCGAACGGCGTGTTCGCCTCCAACACGTCGACACTGCCGATCACCGGCCTGGCCGTGGCCAGCAGCCATGCCGAGCGATTCATCGGCCTGCACTTCTTCTCGCCCGTGCACAAGATGAAGCTGGTCGAGATCATCCGCGGCGAACGCACCAGCGACGAGACGGTGGCGCGCGCGTTCGACTTCGTCACCGCGATCGGCAAGCTGCCCATCGTCGTCAACGACGCGCGCGGCTTCTTCACCAGCCGCGTGTTCGGCACCTTCGTGATGGAAGGCGCGACCATGCTGGCCGAAGGCGTGCCCGCGCCGCTGATCGAGCACGCCGCGCTTGCGGCCGGCATGCCGGTCGGGCCGCTGGCGGTGTTGGATGAAACCTCGCTCGCGCTGTCGGTGCACGTGATGGACCAGACGCGCGCCGACATGGCGGCGGCGGGCGAGGCCTTCGAACCCGGCGCGGGCGAACGGCTGGTCGAACGGATGGTGAAGGAATTGAACCGCCCGGGCCGTGCGGGCGGTGGTGGCTTCTACGACTATCCGGCCGGGGCGTCCAAGCACCTGTGGCCCGAGCTGAAGACGCGCTTCGAACGAGCCGGTGTCTCTCCAGACATTGCCGAGCTGAAGCAGCGCCTGCTCTACCGCCAGTCCATCGAGACCGCGCGCTGCCTGGCCGAGCGCGTGCTGACGAGCACGGCCGACGCCAACATCGGCTCGATCTTCGGCATCGGCTTTCCGGCCTGGACGGGCGGCGCGATGCAGTTCATCGAGTCCGAAGGCCGTGAGCGCTTCATTGCGAACGCCGCGGCGCTGGCAGGCCGGCACGGACCAGGCTTCGAGCTGTCGGCCCCGGTGCTGGCCTGCATACGCTCGTTGCCATAGAAAAAGCCCCGCATGCGGGGCTTTCGTTCGTCAGCGGGTCGGCTCACTTCAGCGTGAGTATCCACTGCACCAGCTGCTTGGCTTCGGCGTCGGTCACCTGCGGGTTCGCCGGCATCGGGATGTTGCCCCACACGCCGGAGCCACCCTTCACGACCTTGGCCGAGAGCTTGTCCACGGCGTCCTTCTGGCCGGCGTACTTGGCTGCCACTTCCTTGTAGGCGGGGCCTAGCACCTTCTTGTCGATGGCATGGCAGGCCATGCAGTTTTTCTTTTGCGCAAAGTCGGCCTGGGCGAACGCCGGCGCCGCAAAGACGCAGCCCAAGGTGGCCAGCAGGGCGGGGAGGGAAGTCGTGCGATGGTTCATGGATTCCTCTTGAGCGGTCTTGAATTCACGGTCGGCTACAGTCAGCATAACGGATCGTCGCCGGACCGGTTGACAGCCGACCGACCCGCGCACCGTCCATCCCCAGGAGTCTGCCATGCTGTTCGTCATCATCGGCGTGTTGATCATTGCGCTGAATCTCGGCGGCATCGGCCCGTTCGCCAACTGGAACTGGGAGTTCACCGGCGACCTGTGGAAGTTCTGCGTCCCCTTCGGCCTGGCCATTCTCTGGTGGATGTGGTCCGACAAGTCGGGCCTCGACAAACGCCGCGAGATGGAAAAGATGGACGCGAAACGACAAGCACGCCGCGAAGAAAACCTCTCGGCGCTGGGCTTCGACCCGAAGGCGCGCCGCAAAGGCCGCAAGCGCTGAGTTCAGCGCCGCGGCCTATTCGAACCGGTCCAATACTGCGCCGGTGCTCGCACTCGACGCATTCTTGGCGAACTTCGCCAGCACACCGCGCGTGTAGCGCGGCGACGGCGCCTTCCACGCCGCCCGGCGCTGCGCGAGGACCGCATCGCTGACGTTCAGCTGCAGCGTCAACGTGTGGGCGTCGATGGTGATCGAGTCGCCTTCGTGGATCAGCGCGATGTTGCCGCCGGCGTAAGCCTCGGGTGCCACGTGCCCGACGACCATACCCCAGGTGCCGCCCGAGAAGCGGCCGTCGGTGATCAGCCCGACCGATTCGCCCAGGCCCTGGCCGATCAGCGCGCCGGTCGGGGCGAGCATCTCCGGCATGCCCGGTGCGCCCTTGGGGCCGAGGTAGCGCAGCACCATCACGTCACCAGCGACGATTTTCTTGGCCATGATCGCGGCCAGCGCCGACTGCTCGTCGTCGAACACGCGTGCCGGGCCGGTGATCACCGGGTTCTTCAGGCCGGTGATCTTGGCGACGCAGCCCTCGGGCGACAAATTGCCCTTCAGGATCGCGAGGTGGCCGTGCTCGTACATCGGCTTCGCGATCGGGCGGATCACGTCCTGGTCGGCACGCGGCGCATCCGGGATCGCGGCGAGGTTCTCGGCCACCGTCTTGCCGGTGATCGTGATGCAGTCACCAAACAGCAGACCAGCCTTGAGCAGCGTCTTCATCACCTGCGGAATGCCACCGGCCTTGTGCAGATCGACTGCGAGGTACTGGCCCGAGGGCTTCAGGTCGCACAGCACCGGCACCTTCTGGCGCACGCGCTCGAAGTCGTCGATGGTCCATTCGACCTCGGCCGCGTGCGCGATCGCGAGGAAGTGCAGCACCGCGTTGGTCGAGCCGCCGGTCGCCATGATCACCGCGACGGCGTTCTCGATGCTCTTGCGCGTGACGATGTCGCGCGGCTTCAGGTCGTTCTTCACCGCCTCGACCAGCACGC
>Ga0307509_10004713_pt1 | contig 19460 bp, 24 predicted proteins | sample 10_EM_MG_FD_202245 | JGI IMG/M metagenome (GOLD analysis project Ga0307509, IMG submission 202245) | Populus trichocarpa ectomycorrhiza microbial communities from riparian zone in the Pacific Northwest, United States - 10_EM | ecosystem: Host-associated > Plants > Roots > Unclassified | place...
GCAACGTACTGAGGAAGGACACTAAACTCCTGGCAAAGTGATCCGTCGTTGCCTCCTTACACCTTGGACTGAATGTGTGAGTGAGTGGCGAGTGGGATGGGACAGCGAAAGTGGTGCAGGCTCCTCGACGCGATTCTTCACAATTCGTTGAAATCCAACCTGATGCACTACTGTGAGTGGGCCGGCAACCCGACCCCATGAGACCGGTCAGCCACTCCATGGACTCCCATCAAGCCTTGGGGCATTCCATGTATTACATCCGTTCGACTGTCATTTGACACATCCATACTGATAATATACAAACGATTCTATGCGATGCTGGGCGGTGGAACCGCATGGGAGTGCATCGGGTTTGAGAGTCCGTTTTCCTGATCTGGTAAGGCCCGTCCCCTTAAAACCAGATGCTCAGCGGTGGCGAGGAGTTGTTTATCTTTTCCCACCTGGTTAAGTGTTGGCGGACGATTTGGAGTAAACCCGAACATACCTCACGCAGCCAATGAATAATTACATTCAGAGAAGACAGCCTGCCCGCGTTGGTACCGAGCACTTTAAACCACACTGTGGATTTTTCTTCTAGAAAGTGGCGTAACACGGGAACAAGATCGCCGACGCCCTCCCTAGTCTCTGCGAGGTGGACGTGCCAGGACGTGCAGGCATACTCGAGCGTGGTCTTTCTGCAGTGAGAAGCTGTCATCCAAAGTCTCGTTCATCAGCTTGAGACAATTGAGGGCAATTTCGGGATGGAATTTCATAGGGGAGATGTAGAACCTCTTGTCCGCACAACGAGTTGGAGAAGCGAGTAGCTCAGCAACCAGTTCATGAAAAATGCGGACAGGGTGATCGCAATCTCCGTCGAACATCAGAAGCGATTGGGTTGCCCTGAGGATGCCCATGACTTCCTCGACCTCCAAGTGGACGAGAACAGCAACTGCGGACGGTGGAAGGGGGCGGACCACCAGGACCACCATAGCAAGCACCGAGTGTATGACAGTATCGTATTGAAGGACAGAGGCATAGGGAATCTAGGCTCAAACCCCCGTGAACTCCTTCCACCGTTCCCTCGTGGATGGTGTCTTCCGGGGAATCGGCAATGATAAAGTATTGTTTGATGGGTGATACCTGTTTTTGGTCCAAGAACTTGACAGTCGCAACTGCATACATAAAAGACCATTCGCCCTGCTACACAACAGATCCAGCTCCACAGTAGTCGGCCAGTTGTCCAACCCATTCCGGGATGCGAGCCCAGATAACTCATGTTCGAGGAAGAGTCGGATATCTTTATTGATTGCATCCGGCGCAGTGTTGAGAAGCGGAAAGACACGGACTAGACCGTCGAGGAGGGGGGGAAAGAAACCTTCGATGTGGGTTTTTGGTCGGCTAGTCACGAGGAGCTTGACCTTCGGCATCTCCTTGATACGAGTACTCAAGACGGAAAGGATGGTGGATTGCGATGTGTCATCTATCCACTCGTCCAACCCATCAATGATAATGACGGTTGGAACATCCACCGACTCAAGTGGGTTTATGATCCATTTCTCCACCTGGTTGGAGGCTGACTCGTACACAACTTCTTCATCGGACTGAAGAGGAACGAGGACCGATCGAATCCCCCGATGCTTCTGCGCGAGCTGGGTAGCGAGGATGGGAAAGATCAGGCGGAGGTCGCCATTCTTGTCGGCGCCGGGTGCACAAAAGTAAGGCGATACCAGTAGACCATTCGCATCGCACCATTCCGCGACCGTCTGGGAAATTGCGGACTTCCCTGCCCCGGGGAGCCCGACCGTGCGGAAGCAGGGGGAGGACTGGAAGTTTGTGGCTCACGCCTTAGTCGCTCCCAGAGGGGTCTCCTGCGTGCCCGGAAGGCAAGCTTGTGGGTTACCACGTTGGTATCCTGCCCCTTGAGTGCGGGGATCCATGGCCGGTACCAACAATTCGACTGGTGTGTGATGAGCGCGCAACAATCAAAAGGTGGAAACGTGACCCACTGCTTGGGTCGACAATCGCCCTCCTAGAGACAACTCTATCGTCTTGTCGCGGAGTCGCAATGTGAGTCCCGCCTACGAAATTGTCTGGATGCAACAGCTCAAACTCCTCTGACCCCAACTCGGGGGTGAGTGAGGTCACGCGGGCGAGAAGGCGAACCCTGTGAATAACAATTTGGGTCTGAAGATCCCCCAGAGTGTATAACCGGCAGATGTGTTCTCCCAAACGCAAATCTAAGGGGTGGGAGGCGGGCCCTTTGGAAAATCAGGGATTAGGGGTAGATGCGGCGCTGGTTGAGAGGTGGAATCAGAGCTGCCCGATATCGATCGCCCTCTCTGAATGGTGAACGTTCCCGAACATTGGTCAATCGTAATGGTTACCCAATGTTTACCTCAGTTCACCATCCATCATGTGGCCCGCTGCCATACAATTCATCCTAGTCCTTCTGAGATCGTCGGAGAACACATTCGACCTGGGAAGATCATCGAAGGCTACGATCAGGGACCAGATTCTTATCATTTCGCCCTCGCCCTCGGTACCCAAGCGAGTGGGTGGATGACATACACATGCGCGATTCACGCAACCGAAATATATCCATCGCCTGACCAACGTCCTCTGGGCTTGAGTCGGGCATTCAGGTTCGTGGGCCTATCCGTCTCTGTCCTCAGACGTTGAGTGGCGAAACCAGAGCTGTGTTCGAACTGTGCACGAGAATAAACAAGCCTAGCAGATAACATGATTGCACGGGCGCTGCACACATGCTTCGCACGCTACGATTCAATCGTGTTGGTATTCCATGCCGTATTTTCCCATACTACCAATGAAACGGAGAAAGTTGACTGTACAAATAATAATGCATACAAAGTTACAGGGTGGTCATCTCGCAGTCGTAAGCCATCTGTCGCAGCTCGAGGCTTCGTAGATACTGGATGGAGGAGTGGGGAGGGGGATGTGGGGGTGGGGGTTTAGTACTAGTACCTATACCCGTAGCTGTATGAATGGCGGCGGCGGCGGCTCGAGCGGCGCCCACGATAGCCGTATGGATCTTGGATGTAAACACTCGAACCTCCCATACCCATGCCAGGCATATACTGGGAGTTCATCGGCATTCCGTATCCCCCGTAGTTTGGGACACCGTAGCTGGCGGGCATGCCGTAGCCGCCCCCAGGCATCGTGTACATGACTTGTTGTTGGCCGTACATCGGCATGGATTGAGGGTACCCGTACTGAAGAGGTTGCATGTGCGACCCGTACCCTCCGTACGCGTAGCTATTGCGACCCGTTGGGATAGTGATTGCAGTAGTACCCGGGTATTGCATCCTCGCACTGCATCAATGGATCAGCGGTCGATTCCAACCATCAGCGCTCCGCGTTCAAGATCCCGCCCCGAGGGGCGAAACCTTGAATACGCGGGGTACGTACCTTGGATCTGCGAGAACGAGAGCTTGGGATGTAGATTGGACGGGGTCAACAGCGACGGAAGGGGTGTAGAAGGTCATGGTGAAGAGGAGTGGGAGGGGGTGGTGAGAAGGAGGGGGGTGAGGGAGAAGAGGATCCGACTGGAATCAAACTCGTGGTGAGCTTTTGAGCGATCCGCTAACCATACGAGTGCCGATAGAGGGTGGTCAGCTGTTACGAGGTGAGGCCAACAAACCTAAACCGGCACCCCGGCACGTTGGGGTGAAACGAGATATCGTTAATAGATTGTCATCTCATCGTTCATTTAGTTCGTCCAAAGCACGATGGCGGGTTATGCGAATCTGATGGCTGGACTACACCTCACGTAGGAGGGCAGCTGGGAAGGAGGGAAACATGTCTTATCAGCCCGGCGATCGATCAGCTGATCCGGCAAGGTGCTTCCATCTGTCCTCATGTGACATCACAGGTACCCTTGAGTCAAGTCTCCCACCCTCTTCCGAAACTGCATTGAGGTAAATTGCAGGCGTAGGCGTATGAGTATCGTACAGTATTTACAACCAAGGCGTAGTTTGTGATGGTTAGGACGAGATAATATACAGTATGGTGCCATCGTGGACAACTAGTGGTTGCCCAAAGGTGGACTAGTTCAATGGCGCCGATAACGGTAGTCGTATTCGGGGTCGCTGTAAGTGCGATCCCGGTGGTGAAAGATGCAGTGATGGTGTCCATGAAAATAGCGGCCACCGCGATGGTGGTGGTGATGGTGGCCAAAGGGGTGACGGTGGAGGTGGAGGTGGGGACTGGCTGACCTTCCACAGTACATGTGCGCCCCCCCGGCTGAGCTTGGGATGTATTGGGTGGTGGCAGGCGTGCCGTACCCGTAGCCAGACATCGGATACCCTGCTGGCTGTGGTTGCTGGGCATACATGGGGAGATACTGTGCGGGGTAGCGGGGTTGTTGTCCGTAAGAAACCGGCTGGGCCGAGCTCATTCCGGGGATAGGGATCGGAGCAGTCGTGGTTGTTGGCACATACTGTGGAATCTGCTGTTGAACAACCATAGGTGAGGGAACGGCAAGCAAACTATGATTGACGGTGAGTTATATATGTCTGAGAATCCGTGCATCAGCAACGTGCCTTTGGTTCACTGCTGCCTGAACAGCGGGCTGGGGCCCAACCGGTTGGGCGGGGTGCGGGGCGACGATTACTGAAGGTGTGTACTGGTGCATGGAGTGATGGGAGAAGGATACGACTCAGCTATGGCTCCTTATTACAACCTCTGGTTCCAGTTGTGGAGCGGCACATCGGCGAAATGATTGGGCGTTGCCAAGAGACAGTTGGAGGTGGTTTTTCAGCGAAACTCCGACCGACGGAGTCGACTGAACCGTCAGCAGAGGAGCGTTGTCGTGCGCGAGCCCGTAACCTACATTGGATCGCCGGTCGGGCGGGATCCTCAGCATCCTCAGTGGTTGGTGACATCATTCTGTATCTCCATGCTTCCCGCGTACACCTGGCGCCGTCGATTTGTTGCATGCAACCGGATCCTGTGGAGCACGGGCCGGAGAAGCTGTGGTCGATCAGTGAACTCGGGACCAGAAGACACAGACAAACGACGAAGATTCAGTCGCTTTCCGGGGTTCCGGTATCATTGGTTTCCGATTATTGGGAACGTGTTCGCAAGTTTCCCTCGATATTCGAAGTGGGATCAGTTGCAACTGGTGTTTGACCATTCTCCGTGACGTAGTAACATAAGTTTGCGGGGACCCAGCCCCCGGGATCACGCCGAGGGATTGATTGCCCACAGAGTTACTCAGGTAATTTCCTGAACGGAGGCGAGCATCCGATGCGCAGTAGACCACCTCACAGTCTCAGTGCGGACTCTGAGATTTGGAGGCAGATTGTTCCACGAGGGCGGCTTACCCTCCACCCTTGACAGATGACGTTGGGGCAGCTTACCCTATCAGGAGGCGCGGAGATACTCGCGCAACCTCCGCAATTGAAGAAACAAGTTTAAGAGGTCCCCTTAGGCGGGTGTGACGAACTACTCCGCCCGCCCCGCGTACGCTGAAGTGCGCCCGGGTGGGTGCATCGAACAGAGCGTGGACAAAATAAACGTCGGGAAGATTTCCGAGGACGGGTGGCGACGAGGTCATGTGATTGAGATAAGAAATGTCAGCTGGTGTTGCACTGGATGCAGTTCCCTCAACCTCGTCCGCCTTTTCGTTTTATCTGTGCAGTAGACCCGTCCGGAGGCAAGAACGTTTTTTGCGAGCGTACGGAACTCGAGGTTGCGGTGAGAGTGACTGACCGGGTAACTGGAAGAATAAGAATCGATCATTCGCAGCCCTTGCCCTTGTTCGCTCCACTCCATCCCCAAACCACCACCACCACCACCACCGCCAGCGATGACCAACTCTTCCCTCTCCCGTGAGTATACCTTCTCCCTTTCCTTTAAATCTCTCTCTCTAATCTCTTTCGGTCTTCCTCACCAGCCACCCGTGGATCCCCAAACAGAAATTCGCTTCTAATGACCCGTTCGCCAGCATCCATCCCATCCTCGCCCACCTCAGTGTCAGTCCCCTCTCCCTGCGTATCCTGTCGGATCCTAACCGTTTTGAACCTCTAGCCATTCCGGCACCTCCGCTATCTTCGAACGAGACATCGAGCCAATCTCCGTTTCGTCCCCCTCCGCTCACCCAGATCCACACCGAACCGCTCGTGGTCATAACAGCGAAGCCCTTGACCAGTCTGTTCCCTCCGTTCTCGACGCTGCCGTTGAGGCTCTCGCCAGCACCAACACGACAACCACACCAGGTGTCCCCTCGAGCCCTAACCCTGATGACGGCGAAATTTCTGTGATCGCGCCTCACCCCGCTTTCCCGAGTCAGTCCTCCTCGACTTCCCCGAGATCCACAAGCAGATCCCCCAGCCCTGCCGGTCCCAAGTCTAACCGCGCGTCCACGTTGCTCAACCTGCCCAACCTCTTCCCTCAATCCACAAGTCCAGGCCTCACCGCCGTGTCCCTTCCACCGGCAACCGGCCCCACATTTGCTATCGCCGTTTCCAGTTCCGAGCCGATGCAGATCGAAAAACAGCCCATCCCTATCCCGACATCTGTCAACCAGTCCATCCCCCCCTCCGTTTCCTCGTCTCCTGGAACTGCCACGGATCATATCCCTTCCTCGAGGGCAGCCACCTTGGACACTCTATCCTCTACAAACACAGCTGGCTACTCCCCCAACATGAACGCCAGCTCAAAACGGCTGTCCTTCATTTCATATACCGACCTTCTGACCTGCACGCCTTCGTCCACGCAACCCTTATCGTCACTCACGACCTCGATCGCCCCCAACAACCTCGAGCCCCACTCGAGGAGTCTGATCATCGAACCCGAGGCAGACGGCGAGGCCCCTTCTTCTGTCGTCACCTCCGACCGCTCTTTGCGTGGTCGCAAGTCCAACCTCAGCGGGATCCATTCGTCTTTCCAGGGTACCCTCACCCTCTTGGACGCCACTCAGGGAGGCGAATGGGAACGTGAAGGCCTCGGTTTGGGACTCGAAGAACGCCTAGAAATGGCCTCGCAGCCTGGATCTCCCGCAGTGGCAGTATAATCCTTCCCCTCTCTCCTTTGGGGTATCGCCTCGCCATCCGCCCTTCTCGCCTCCGCGAACTATACTCCCCATGCTTCTGCTCCAAGGCATCGCCGCCTTGCCCTTCTTCGTGATTATGCTGTTTCGCGTCACCCGTCTTTTTGTCGCTGGGTTTGCTCTCCCAGTTTTTTTTTGGCGTCCCCGGTTTTCTGTCCTCAAGGGTTGTACCACCACTGTTCGCAAAGGATGACAGATGGTATATGACTATCTATCAATCTATCTATGTCGTCATGATTATTATGTTTTTTCCTCTCCCTCTATATCCCGCTCGTCCGTTATGGATACCTACATAGCGTATAAACTACAGAATACTCTACGTGTTACAAAATTTATAATACACCCTTTCCTGTCCACCGACAGCCCGGTGGGTTGGGGATTAGACACCAATATGGCTGGAGCGGGTAAACGAAACGAGTTGTCGCGTCGGGGGACCATGTGCCCCACGGAACACCATTCAACCAGGATCAGAGTACAGAGTTGTATTGTGACATGCAGGGGTGGTGCAAACAAAAAGCGATTCAAAGGAAAAGGTCTGACACGAAAAGATCGGTAGAAGGGGAGGGGATGTGATGTGATGTGAGGAAGTGTGGAAGTGAAAGAGGGTCTACGAAAGGTCGAACCCAGCCCCAGAGTTGATGGCTTGCAAAAGCTTTGCCTTGAGGATCCTTTCGTCCGTATACATCGGTAACTTCAACAAGTTGACGCAGGTACTAGCCGTGGGCAACCGTTCGTTGTCCCTCCCAGCATCACGGATCGCGAACCTGGGCACGAGTTCCTTGAACCCCCTGAAGGACAGAGTCAGATCTCGAGGAACGCAGGGGCTGATATATCAAGGAAAGAAAGAAAGCTCACAGCAATGGCGGCCGACTACAACTCGTGGCAAACCTCAACAATGCTCTCTTCTGATCCTGTGTGAAGGACCCCACGACTCTCCAAAATGCCTGGATCGTTGGCTGGTCGTCCGCGTACAACCCTCCATACTGTGTATTCGCTCGGAGGTCGTCCACGTCGATCGGAGAATCCACTCCACCGAGCAGAATTTGGAGCTCTTGTTGGTTGAACATTCTACAACATCGCGCATCGCTTAGCATGGGAACACAAGGGTAGAGACGGAGTGTGGAAGGGCGCGGTACGTACCGTAGCCACTTGGGGTCGATCATCTCAGACAACCCATCGAAGAACGCGTCGCTCTGCTTCCTGATCTGTCGAGAGAGCTTGTATAGAGAGACGAGGTAGATGTATTTCAACCGGTTCTCCTTCGTCACCGGAATATTGTTCCCGTCCGGGACCAACGCCACCGACCTGGCGACGCCAAAATCGTCTTGTGTGACCGTAAAGTTCAAAGCGAGGTCCGCCAGGTCTCCAGAGTAGTGTTTGAGGAAGATGAGGCCTTGGTAAAGCTCGCTGTCCAATGAAGCGAGGTCATCCAAATAACTCTGCTTTCCGAGCCACTGGGAACACGGTACCGGTAAACAGCCTGAAGTTTTTAAATAAGATCGCGCAACCCACCTTGGCCAAGAAGAATCCAGCAAACGCAACATCCACAAGGATACCCTCGTACAAGGCTTTACCCAAGATTCGCCCCACGAACCTAAACCAAGAAAGGCTATGGGCTAGCGGTAATAAGTCAGTATTAAAGCCGATGAAGTGTGAAGGGTTCACCGTACTATCTGTGGCATAGCCATGCGGATTTGGATACAGTTCATGCTGTTCGGTGGACAGCCACAGTCCTCTGTCCGAATCGAACACCTCCTTCGCAAGCGAGGTCAAGAATTCCTTAAATACTCCTCCACCATCAATGCCGGCCCTATAATCAAGTTCATTAACCAAAACACCACAAGATACTGAGGCAACATACTCTTCTTGTCCGAACTGGTCGACAAACACGATCTCCAGAGGTTGTTTTAGATCCGCGTCCTGAAGCCGATCAAACCCGTCCTGCGCAATCTTATCTCGCCTGATCACCGCTTTCGTCCTCCCGCCGCTGAACCTGTTCAATCGGCCCCGCCCCATCATATCATTCAAAACAAAATGGCGGAAGATCGAAACACGGGCTTCGAACGGGATGGCAAACGGGATGTTGTTCAGGACCGCGAGTCGAGGCGAGAGGTAGGCCACCTGCCGCTTCGAAAGTAGTCGTGAAGGTTTTAGGGATGGTCGGGATGTGAAGGATGAGGATTCTTCCATCTCTTCTCCGTTCTCTGACATCTGCTGTTCTTCGAAGATGGCGGCTTGGACGAAAGACTGTACCTCAATCTGGGAGGTTACCAGCCAGTGATCTCGTGGTGTGAAGTGTTTTCTCGAACTACAAAATGGGTCCTTCAATGGGTATGATCCAGTCGATGCTGTAAACCGTGCTCACTCCCGGGCGTGGATGGCTTGCAAGCATCTCGTGGCCTTGTCGCGAATCCCGTTCCAATTGAATTGGGTAGCCCTTAGTTGCCCTTGAGCAGAATTTGTCTGGTCTTCTCTCCAGTACAGCACGAACGAGATGTTTAAAAGTCTCCTGGAAAGCGAGATGACTTCTCCCAAGCTCAGGGGGTTTCGGGGAGCGTTCGCGACACCAGTCCCAAAGAACTCGTCATCACCCATCGTAAGGAGCGCTTGGGTGTACAGGTCGATGAGGAGCAGCAAGGGCGGCCAGTGAACCATGTTCTTCGAATCTGTACCAAATGTCAGGATAGACCCACAGTAGTGGAGGGATCGAACTCACCTGCGAGGGCAGAAGCATCTACCTCGGCACCTAGTGGTGACGAACGAACGTGTTCGCGGTAGAGCTCACGAACAAATCCTCCACCCGTGTGCCCCGCGATGGCCGCGAGGACCTTGTCTTGCCTCGCTGGCCAGGCCTGACATACACTCGAGCAAAAAGTGAAAAGTGCGGCCTTGTCTCTGGTAGAATAAAGACCAAGCAGCGTGGATATATGTGTGGGGGAGGGGAGATTTTGAAGCCGTTTCAACGTCTTGGCGTCCAACTTCGGCACGGGAGATGTCGCGAAGGCAGAAACGACCTCTACACGAATCACGTCGTCGTCTGAATCGCCCTCATCTACCCAGGACTTATCCTTAGACGTAGACGGGGGCTCCAGGGCATTTGGCGGAAGGCTATGCAACGCGGAGGTGAGTAGTGAAAGGTACATATCCATCTGGTTGTGCTGGAAGGCGGGATAGCGGGGTGGTGTGAACATCATGAGATTAGCAATTAGGTGGGCTTTGGATTCATTCGTCAATGATCCAACGAAGGTGTAAGGTGACAATAGGTGGGTCGACGACAGTGGGAGGTGAGAAGAGAGTTCTTTCAGCGGTGTAAATGGTAGGCGGGAGGGTAATAGGGGGATCGTTAGAATGTGAGTGAACAGTGGCTCTATTGTTTGATTGAGGGAGGAGGACAGCGTCGATGTTATCAGAGAAATGATGTGAGGTAGGCTTGGAACTCGGTCCTTCTGGTCGGTGGGCTGCGAATAATCATTGGCTACAGTTGGGGGGGGATTAGCCTCTTGGACTTACGATCTGATTGATTGCCCGTCCTAGCTTTGCGTATAATTGTTGTGACAACAAGTAGTTTGTCATGGTGAGTGCGAATTCCGAACTGGAGTCCCCAAGAACGGGAGCACTGCTCGATGGGGTTACGAAAGAACGGAGGATCTGAAGGTGCGCCTCAGCGGAAGTTGAGCTGTAAAGTACATTGGGTCACTGCGAGCGCAAGGGTATGGCGCTAGTTACGCACCGTGGGTGTTTTGAAACGGCTGACAGCAACAACAGGCTGGTCCTCTTGATCAGAAATGCCCAGCTATCGCGGTCGGGACCAATAGCGGGTGCGTATAGGGCATCTAGGGTATGTTTAGCTCCGTGCGCGCGAAATCCGATACATTCCACCCACTTTCTCCTGATTGCAGAACGTGGCGGGACCAGATTGCTAGTGACTCCTCGTCCTGGCCGATGAGCACCACCGAGCGTAAGGCATTAATCCCCGTCGGGTCCTGATCCAACGTGTGTCGCAGTTGGACCCGAACGACGCGGGCCTCTTGTTTGCCCCTCCACCAAGCCTGGATGCGAACTGCACTTTGCTGCCGTTTGAGTTGGCTCAGGCGTTCCTCCCTTCGCAATCTGGCCTCATCCAAGATGGAGGTGTGGGAGGCAGAGGTAGAGCGACCGCCGAGGTTGATGTTTCGCCGTTTCCTGTCGTCTGCTCCAAACAGTGGAAGCATAGTTGTGGGGTTGAGATGGGGATTACGCGTGCTGCTGTGGGTTGTGAGGGCTGCCCCAACGCGTCTGACTAGTAGTGGCACTTGATTTCGATCATGGTTACTAATCGGCCGACTCGATTCCTCACCCTCGTACGATGACTCCCGTCTGAGGCAGCCGGGACTCTGTCTCCGTCGGATTTAAGTGGCATGGGTTGTGCGGGAGACGGCAAGGACCATGCAAGTCTATTTGGCGGAGAAATCGAAGAAAGCGGCAATGTACGCGAACCATCGCCGTTGCTTACATCCAGAACTCCCCGATACCATGCTTATCATCCACGAATCCAGCTGGTTTTCGCCCCGTATCCCTGCGGAACGCTGTAGATAGCGGATTCTTTCCGACAGGTTAAAGATAATTGCTCGCGAACGTGATATCTTGAGCCTTGCAAATGAGTTCCGATTAACGCCACCGGGCCCACTTGCGCCCCCGACGATGGGATACCCGGAAGCCTATAACTCCTCTGCTATGCCTGAAACTGAGCTCGAAGCTGAGGCCCGTAAGCTTTGCTGGGGTCATCATGGGCTACTAATAGCGATCGGAGGCGTAAAGGTTCAAAGTTTTGCCTCAAACCACGACCACAACCCTACACACACAATGGATAAGCTCGAGGATATCCCCGACATCACCCGCGTACGTGCCCGCCCCGCTTAGTACGGGTTGAAACGTTGACCGTTGGTCTCACGACCTCCGTTAGCTGAGTGATTTCACCATTAGAGTTCTTGGGCAGGTGAATCGACAACCCCCAACTGTATCATCGACAACCGGTCACTCACTTCTCTCCTAGAACAGGGGTAAATTCACTCTCCAGGGTGCGTAGGCCCAATGCGAGACGGGGGATCCCGCCCAAGTGTTTACCGACACCATAGGGACGAACACCTACCTCATCGGGAGGCACAACCCGTATATCCTGGTGGACGCCGGAGAGGGTAGGGATCACTACACCCGTGTCCTCGAATCGGCCCTCCAGGAGACGGCTGCGATAACCAGCCCAGACCTTCCAGACATCTCAGAAATTATCGTCACCCATCGGCATTTCGATCATTACAAGGGGATCGGACCAGTCCTGTCCCTCATCCGAAAGCGATGGTCCGAACGGAACCCCTCCCCCACTGCACCTTTCAAACCACCCAGGCTTTGGAAGTTCCCCCTCAAGACCCAGGATCTCGCCTTGGACAATTACATCAAGACCGTTCCGGTGGAAGATTACACCCAATCTCCGTTGGGTGCTACCTGGCATGACCTCGCGGAGAATTCCAAGTTGCCGGTGACCGTCAATGAGAGTGACACCGCAGACGCCGATCTCACCTCCATCCACTTCATCTTCACCCCTGGTCACACCGCCGACTCCATAGCTATCTACTTCCCACTCGACAAAGCCCTCTTCACAGCAGACACCGTCCTTGGCTACGGATCCACGATTTTCGAGGATCTTGGAACGTACATGGCCAGCCTCCAGAAAATGTACGATTACAATGAGGCTCTCGCAGAAGGGAGGCCCAAGTACACACAACTTTACCCCGGCCACGGACCCGTCGTTACAGACGGCCCGGAAAACATCAAAACATACATCACCCACAGGAACAAGCGGGAGAAGCAGATCCTCGAAGTTTTGAGCACACCGCCTCCAGGAGACGAGCCTTGGACGACCTGGACGATCGTTGGCCAGATTTACAAGGACTACCCACAGAATCTTTGGGATGGGGCCGCACACAGTTTGGATTCACACCTGCGTAAGTTGGAGAAAGATGGAAGAGTGGAAGTCTTGGGAGGAGTTGGGAAAGATGTTATGTGGGAGTTACTCTGACCTTCGTTAGTGATCATCGTCTTGGATACCTTAGATCGCTTACATCGTGAATTTCCCCCGATCTGCTGCGTGTTAGACGGTATCATTATAACAGCCCCGTGGTGTAATATGTTTTGTAGAAAGGACAACAAACGCGATGCAAGAAGATCGTACATAGGGTATATGCCAGCAGGGGCTACAGTGCGTCGAAATTGATGTGGTGAGAAACTTTCCTCCGTTCTTGCTCGTCCTCTCTCTGCAAACTGGTTTAGGATCGTCGCGGGTAACAGATAGAAGCGGAAGCCCACCTTCTCGTTCAGGTGTAGGATGAGCACAATAATCGCCAACAGCACAGTCGCGATCACGACCGTGAGCGTCACGAGAGGAATCCATTCCCCTGGTCTCAGGTACAGCTCCTTCCTCCAGTCCGTCCCGTGTGAGTCATCTGACGGAGGAATGATGACCACTTTGGAGTTCGGAATGACTCCTTCCATGTTGATGAAATGCTCCTCGTCGTGTTTCGTCGAACCTACAAAGAAGTTTTCGATGTAATTGTTCGTGCGTCCCAAACCGATGAATGAGTACGGGGTCAAAAGGGATTGGTAGGCTGTTTGAGGGAGTTGCGCCACTGAGGGAAGAGTAAGTTCACGAACAAACGTAGAACCAGTCGATTCACCTGCTGCTGCTGCCCTCTGGCCAGTAGTATCGAGCACCGTGTACTTGAACGTTGCCCCGGAGTAGCTCACACCGGACGGCTGGGAGAAGGTGTTGGAAAGACGCCAGGGCTTCAGGGAGGAACGTACATGGAAGCGACTGTTATCCTCAGTAGAACACCACCCACTCGGACAGCCACCGTTAAGGACTGGAATAACAACATTAGAGAAAAGGCGAGGACGTTTCATTGAGGACTCGCCGATGGCTTTGAGGAAGAACGCGTCGTAGTAAAAGTTATTCTGGACGAACCAGATGTTTCCCTGACCCTGTTCTCCTGTGCGCTGCACCATGATATCCAAAGTTCCCTATAAAACGCACTCAGATATCATTAGATGATAGAAAGGGTCAAAGCTAACGTCTTCATCGGTGTCAACCAACACAACTCCCCTAACGTCTGTAAGCTCTTCCAAAACGTTGTTATCTCGCCCTACAACGGACCACCCTCGACGCCCCTGACCGTCTGGTCCACAACCGGCCACACCTTTTCTACACGCGACACTCCCAAGAATTTTTGGCGTCTTCGCCAGCTTGGATCGGTCGTCTGGAGAGGGCGTGGCGATGATGGGAACAATATCTACGAACCCATCCAGGTTGAGGTCTCCGATCTTAAGGGGTACCGGCAGGGGCGGATCGTAGGTCGTGTCTAAAACCAATAGTTGGGGAGTGGTTCCGTCTGGGGTGGGAACCAGATCTTTGATAGAAACTCGAACGAAAGCCTGTGGGGGTGTCAGGACTGCGCGGTACAGTACTCGTCTATTCGCCTACATCGTTTCCTGGTCTGGTGTCCAGGTCAAATGTGAAATTTGGATCAGCAATACAGAGTTCTTCGGGAGCTCTGCACACGCGTTTGCCATTTCTGAACTCAAGGGTGGTGGTTGATGCACATAGCGGGAGTTGCTTGTTGTAAGCAACATTCACATAGCAATCGTTTCCAAGGCCAGTCGATTTCGTAACTGACGAACAAGTCGTGAAGACCATATCAATAGTCCCATCTCTATCTGTGAACCTTGAGCCTCAAAACGGGGGGTATGGTGGTATGGTGGATGCGCACCGACGTCCGCGAAAGAGAGAGATTGTGTGCCAGCCGGTAATTTTCCCGTTTTTCGTAGCTCGAACCCAGAATTTTTCTGGTTGATCCATATCTGGAATACTTTGTTACCGGTACTCCCATCGTCACAAATGAGGACAAGGTCTGCGCAAAGCCTAAGTGGACGGTCGGGCGATATCATCTAGTTTACCTACCTGCTAAACAATCGCCGTCTAAATCCACCACGGCGTGGCTATGGGGGTTGGAGGGTTTGCATTGAAGACCCTCTAATCTTGGCTCCACCCTGAGGAAAGTAGGTCAATTCTCGTCCGCATTAGCGGGACCTCCACAAACTCACAATCGGTAGACAAGGCTATCTGGCTGTGATGTGTTCCACACGTTCTGCCAAACACTGAAGGATTCCTGGCCGCCGGAAGAAGATGGTAAGATTCCCAGAAGATCGATGCGTAGATTCCCGGTTGAATCAAATGGTATTGGCTGAGACTGCGACGAAGGCGGCAGCGATAGTGGTGTAGTTTCTACCGGTACCGTCAGGGGACGCCAACTCGATGTGAAATTATCAAGAGTCTCACCGAGGCCGCCACCCACGGCAGCACGATACAAGGACAGATCCAGCTGGTCTTTCGATGACGGCGACTGGCTCATGACCAACAAATCCAGCCGCCCACTCTGTGTAAAGTCTCCGGGCACGACATTAACGATGGGCTGATTGTGCCTGAACGTTGTAGAGGTCCTATATTTGAATTGCTCTTTGTTCAATTTGAGGAGGTCACAAACGAGGGATGTGAGAAGGTGACGTGATTGCGCTCACCATGAGCCCAGAGGTGAACGGTGAGCGTTTGTCGATCGGACCCAATGGAAACCATATCAAGGCTGCAAACCCGCGTTAAATATCGTGGGCAGTACGACAAACACACAAGGCATACGCACAATTGGTCACCATTGAAATCCCCCAACGCCACGACTCTGCCGTCTGTATCGAGCCCCAGGGATCCGGCATTGAGCAAGGCATTTCCCTTAAATCGCTTCGGGGGGAGCGGCCACATAGCAAGCGTAAATGGGAGCCACAGCCAAGTAGAAACCAGAGCAAGAGAAGATGGTCGGACTCGCATGGCCTACCAGGTACTCTCCGGATGTCTGAACCCGGGTTGAGTGAGGAGCGTCAAGCGCAGTTTCCCACGACTGCCATAGGGGCGGGCAAAAACAGCCGAAAAAAATAAGTTGATGGTGGTTTTGCTGCACCCAGGTTTTATCATTGAGAGCACCCCTGGCTCCATTGTTGGTCATTGACAATGTTGAAGCCCCAAAGAATCAAACCTAGGGTTAGCAGGTTGCCTCTTGGGCTAGTTTATGAAAGAAGTGGCCTTAAGTGAGATAGAGAATTAAAAAAAGAAGTCTCTCTGGCGGGGAGTCGAACCCCGCTCTCCCGCGGGCGCTTATTGCTTGACAGGCGGGTGTACTAGCCGATATACTACCAGAGACTGTTGAGGTCATCCACTTTTTACCAGCCACAAGCCACAACAGGGCCCAGGTCAGACGAGATAATTTAACACAAATCAGAGTGGGAATCAAGGTGTTACATTAGAAAGTCCGGGTGCTTGGGTATCTGCGACAACATTCGAGATATCATAATCTTAGTGGGGAGAAGTCCAGCATCCTGTACTAAAAAGTCAAACATGCTCAATGTCTCCAGGCAGTGAGATATGCTGCAGTGATCAGGGAGATACAAAACATGAAATGTGGCTGGGTCAACTGTGAAGCAGCACCTGTGGAGCCAGGACCAGGTAAGAACTTCTCGGCTTCCTGACTTTGTTCCGAAGCAGTTTTCTACAAATCCTGTGTAAGCCAATGTTATCTCCATTAATGAGAGTAAAAATTACCTTGAACGCAGCAATACCAACGATGATACCGAACCCGAAGAAAATAAATGCAACTATCAACCAGATCACACCCCAAACTATTTAATGGATCAGCCTATATAGCTTATCCGGTGTGAGGAGGTACTCACCTCGAGAGGGGCAGCAACCGCAAATTTCAGCGAATGCGCTCGCGTCAGAATTGTTGACCTTCCGGCGGATGGTATCGTCTTCGCGGCATGTGAGTCAAACGCTCATAAGGATCACAGAAAACGCGCACCGATGACATCCCATAGGACGTACATGCAAGACATTACACCAATAAATAATACCTGAGGGCTTGTTATTCGGATATCGAGAACAGAACACAAAAAGTACTCACAAGGTATCTCAGAGCAACTGCATCTGCGACAAACCAGAATAAGATAATGAGGCCGGACATGCCGGCGATCAAGACCCAAGACCTGTGAGAGCTTTAGTACCTCGCTGGGTGGCTACCCTTTTGGTCGGACGTACAACCAGTTCTTCCGAGCCCACCAGAGGGTGAAGAGGAAAAACACAGCAAGGACTAGGCAAGCAATCTTGCTGGCTTTTGTGTCGAATCCGCAGGCAATCAGGCAGGCTCCTATGAAAGAGGAGCCTAGATAGCCAGCTGGGAGGGTAATCGCCTTGATGCCGCCGGACATTTTCGTCACCCCTCCCTCATCAGCTGGTCGTTCATGAGTCAGCATATTCCGGTCTGGCTGCAGGGATCCACTTACGGTCGAGTTCGATCGAGTGGATATGTGCGCAGGTGAGTATACCGGCAAAAGCGTGGGACATCTGAACACCCATCAGCAATGCGACGGAGGAAAACGGCAACCGCGTACCTCATGGAATCCAACAGTGAGTAGCCTTGATGTACGATCAGAAGGGGACGCCTCGTTAGAAGTTACTGTACGCACTTGAAGGGGTAGACTTCATGCGCGGAGCGCCTCAGCACGATGGCCAAAGATCAAAGATCAATGTGCTCACTGATCCTGTCGAGGTAGGGCACATGCCTGCGCACCGTATGAGTGTCTCTGTACGGGGCGCTAGACATGACGTACCATAGGATACCAATCACCAGGATGTATACCCCAGCGGCGATCAAGGTGTTCCTTTGCGTTTCATTTGGTTCCAGTACGTCCCCAGCGGCTCTGGCATAAAGCATGAAGGTTGAGTGCTCAAAAGTACGCTCTTCGAGCCCTCCAACAAATGGCATGGTGTGCAGGGGCGTCGCAGGCAAAGGCAGGGGGGGTGAAGAAAGTAGAAGGTGAGCGGAGAGATCGGACTGCGGCTCGGGCTGGGGCAACCAAATCCCGCAGTTCCGACGGATGCTGAATTGTACCAACCACGTGATCAACATCCACACTCGACCTCGACTTTGACCATGTCTACCGCGGTGGCAGCCCCAGGTCCCTCAGACGGCGTGCTATCGAAGCGGAAGCGGTGTGTGTGTCTACATTAACTGCGGTACAGCTTTCTCAACTCTTGTCAGGTCGTTGTCACCTGTAGATGGTCCTCCTTCATCAAGACGTCGGTCAGTGTCACCCCGAGGATCGCGGCACGACAACCCTCGGGTCGAGGATGGTGATCCGGTGCGACGCGCAGAACGCGAACGACAACTGGCCGCACGCCTCGCCGCGAACGAACTCGAAAAAATGGAAAAAGGAAAGGCGCAAGTCAGCAATAAAGACAAGTTCGATGCTCAGGCCGAATTTGCCAAACTCATCGGGACCCGGTCTGGTGGTGTCTACATGCCTCCCGCGCGTCTGCGTGCACTTCAAGCCGCCGCGTCTCAAGACAAGACTAGTCCCGAATACCAACGACTTGCCTGGGATGCCCTCCGAAAGTCGATTACTGGTATCGTAAACAGGGTCAACATCACGAACATTAAAAACATCGTCCCCGAGCTGTTCTCTGAAAACCTCATACGTGGGAAGGGTCTTTTTGCGAGAAGTGTTATGAAGGCTCAGGCCACGAGTTTGCCATTCACGCCCGTCTTCGCCTGTCTGGTCGCCATTATCAACACAAAGTTACCTCAGGTTGGAGAGCTGGTCTTGACTAGATTAATCAGTCAATTTCGGAGGTCATTTAAGAGGAACGACAAGGTGCGTGCATAACCGCTTCTGCTTCTTTTCAACTCGATGCTTACCGGGTTGAATAGATCGTGTGCAATTCGACGACCACTTTTATCGCCCACCTCGTCAACCAGCAGGTGGCACACGAGATCATCGCCCTCCAGGTCCTTGTCCTGCTCTTGGAACGCCCCACAGACGACTCGATCGAAATAGCGGTTGGATTTACAAGAGAAGTTGGCGCGTTCCTCCAAGAAAACTCGCCGAAAGCGAACGCCACCGTCTTCGAGCGATTCCGTGCCGTGTTAAACGAGAGCGCCATCAGCCACCGTGTCCAGTACATGGTCGAAGTCTTGATGCAAGTCAGGAAGGACAACTACAAGGACAACCCCATTGTCCCCGAGGGTCTGGATCTAGTCGAGGAGGATGAGCAGATTACCCATCAGATCCAATTGGAGGAGGACCTTCAAGTTCAGGAAGGATTGAACATCTTCAAGGCGGATCCCCAATACTTGGAGAACGAGGAAAAGTACAAGACGATCAAGGCGGAGATCCTTGGAGATTCGGACGAAGAGTCTGGTTCCGAGGAGGAAGAGCTCAGTGACGAGGAGGAAGGTCAGTAATAATTTGGGCTCCATCCGGATTGCAAACTGACGCATACTGC